>TARA_R110000737_G_scaffold280068_1_pt1 | contig 22413 bp, 35 predicted proteins | sample TARA_R110000737 | Tara Oceans TARA_R110000737 (sample SAMEA4398027) | marine metagenome | biome: Polar Biome; feature: [SRF] surface water layer (ENVO:00010504); material: water (ENVO:00002006), including particulate matter (ENVO:01000060) such as... | depth 5 m | reverse complement strand
CAAGAAGACAAGGTACTATTAGATATTATTAATTTTTTAAAAGGATAATTATGTTTTGATTTATAGAAGACGCATTTGATTCAGTAGTAGATACGGCATCAGATTTTGTAAAAGACCCAGTAAGAACAACAGTAAGAGTTGCTACTCAACCATTAAGGGATTGATTAACAAAACATTAGTATTGAAATTTAATATAATCTGAGTATAATACAATGGGAGTTAAGTCGAAAAAAACTCCCTTTTCTCTATAGCCTTCCGTCCATTTTTCATACAACCTTATCAAGAATATAACCACCAAGCCCCACTAACGGACTTGATGAGGAATCTTCTCTAGGGACGGATTAAGAATAAACTAGAGGTGATTAAAAGTTAGCCGTTAACTGGGTGGTGGGCTGTAGAGAAACTTATATATTAACAATAGAATAATGAGAAAGATAATATTAATTGTAGCAATATTGTTTTTAGCAAGTTGCTGAATGACAAACCAAGAGAAAATTGATGCTATGGATTTATGTAAAGACTCTTGATATTCTCACTATAGAACATTATTTACAAACGAAGTAGAATGTTCAAGATGGGAAATAGAAGAAGATGATAGAGTTATGAAATGTATTAGAGAATATACAGAAGGGATAGATCAAAAATATAACAACCCAGATCATGTACAAAATCTAAGAGAAGACCAGTATTCAAATGTAGTTAAGACTTGCAACGATATATTCGGAGAAAAAATACTTAAATAACAAACTAACATGGAAACAATAGTATACGAATCACATTGCACAGAAAACCTAAGTAAAGAACTAAGTAAGCCTAAAAGATAACTAGTACAAAACCATTTAAAAGAAATCAATACTAAATTTAATAAACTATTATGATGAAATATTTAATAGCAATTATGATTATTGCAGTACCTATAATGCTTTATATCGATTGAGAGAATAGGCAACAAGAACTTAAAGAGAAATGTCCTTGAGTATATCAGGAACAAATATGTTATATGAAACATTGAGATATATTATACTCAGTCAGAAATATACATCAATTAGATAGAGTATTAAAACATATAGAATTAATTAATAAATTATGACAGAATCAAAAAGATCAGACAAAAAAACTAATATAGATAAGGTAACAGCTTGATTAGTAAAGAATCCATTAGCATCTGAAAGAGACTTAGCTAAAATGGCTTGAATAAGCCCTTCTACAGCACATATAGCAAAGAAGGAAATCGAGCAAAGTCAAGCAAAGGACGGTAGAATAATATCTTTGACTAATGGAGACTTTAAATTAATGCAAAGAATCCAAAAAGAAAAGAATAGAAGAATGGATGATGAAAAAGATCAGATCAGTAATATGGATATAAATAACTGGGATAAAGCAGCTCAAGCAAGATATACAGTGTTTACATGAGATGTTACAGATCAAAACTGAGGAATGAAAGTAGAAGTTAGTGCATTAGATACTTTAAATAACTTAATTAAATAGCCTTCGGGCTTTTTTTATTACCTTAGCCTTAGCAGATTGTTAGTGAATGTAACAAAAAGTGTACAATAAGTTTGCAATTACATGAGAAAGTGTTATACTCTTTATGTGTTAAATATATAAATAACTAAGAGATATGAAAGATTTAATGTGTTTATTCTGAATACATCAAGAAATATATAGGGATTATGAAATAATAACTTCTATAAATCCTTTAACAAATAAAAAGTTTGATAAAAGAATATATTTTACAAGATGTGTTAATTGTAATAAACTAGTAAGACCTAAAAAGTGACAAGAAGTTATAATATATAATTGACTAATTAAATAAAAGATTATGAAAGAAAATAATATACTAAATAATATTTATGAGTGAATACAAGATTATAGAGAAAAGCACTCTATAATGGCTATAAGGAATTTATTTATATCAAATGATGATGATATAATAGTGAGTAATAATCCAAAAATAGATAATGTTTGAGATTATTATTTAACAAGAGAACAAAGTCGTTTATTATTAATTAATTGACAAGTTTTGGTTAAAAGATGACAAGTGGTAAAGATTAAAGATGTATTTATAGAAGAATTATCACCTAAAATATAATTATGAGAACATTTACAGATATAGAATATATACAGAAACTAAGTGATGAGATAGAAAAATTAACAGAGATTAAAATGAATAAAGTTTTAGAAATCTCAGCTATTTCTACTAAGATAGAGTCAGTAAAGAAAGAATTAGAGTACATGACTGAGCAGGATAATTTAATGAACTAAAATAATATTATGATTAAAACATACAAATCAATTACAGAATACTGACAAGCTCACTGATTATATAGACAGAAAGCAAGTCAGAACTATAAAAACTGACTCACAGAGTTAATTAAAATAGAGAAAGGTATGAACTATATAGAAGTAGATAAGGATAAGGTTATAGCTGAATATATTAATAACTTAAGTAAATAGATTATGAGAAAGAATATATATATTATAATATCCATTATCCTGTTACTATTCTGTATACATTATTCAACAGATTATATAAGAATAATACTACTGTTTCCATTTATTATATTAGTTTGAGAATTGAGATTTAACCAAGGTTAGTTACGAATATATTATTAATTAAATAAAAGAGATGATGAAACATAAATGCGAATGATGTTGAAAAGAGTTCAATACAATAATATTACATTATAGAACATATTGTGAGGATTGTATGCAACCACAAGAGATGTAACCAGACCAATTACTATATTATAAATTAAATAGAATAGATGAAAGAATTAGAATGTAAGTGCTGAAATAAGACTTTCACTCAACATAGTCCAGTGACAATACATTCTCATATAAGTTATGATGATTTGAATTGATTATATAAACATTGAAGTATATGAGAATGATGAATGTGAACAAAACCCACTTTATGGAGATGTGATGAATGTAATACTAAATATCCAAATCAAGAATATTTAGAAAAATTATTAGTAAATAAATAACCAAACCAATTACTATAATATAAACTAATAGAAGAGAAGATGAAGAAATATATACTATTTATAATTATAGTTACACTACTACCAATACTCATAGCAGTTATGGAATGAATTGTTTTATGATTAGGATATAACACAAGTTATGAACAAGTGTGAATATCTATGATAATCAACTATATATTACTAAAAGAACTAAAAATAATTTAACTAATAATTTTATAAAAAATGTTTACAAGAGAAGAATTAGTGTTTATAGACAATGTAATGAATACAAGTAGTGAATTTGCTAAAAGGCAGGTAATAAAAGATAAAATAGAAGCAGTATTACCATATTACAAATAACTATTTAACATATAAACTATAAGAGTATGAAGGAATATTATTATGACGAATGTACTACATTTGCAGTAAAGTGACAAACAGAATATTCAGGTTTAGAAGATATTGAAGTACTAAAAGTAAAAAAATATAATTGAGAGCTAGAGTTTAGTTCTAAAGAATGAAGTATATTTTTAAAAGAAGAACCAAAAAGAAAGTTTAAACTAACTGTAATAACTAGAAGATTAATTAACACATAACATAATATAAATTATGCTACATTTTGAAGATGAGAAGTTTATCGAATGATTAAAGCAACTAGAAGCTATGGACAATGCAACTAGAAAAGCATTCTTTACTTGAAGTATGAGTGCAAACAAGTTCTTGTTATGGTGGATCTATTTTTTCAGAGAAGACTTTATTACAAATCTTGCAGACTTTCATTACGAATGGATTGAAGCATTGCTTTCAGATAAGAATGTAATGATAGAATGATTTAGATGATCTATTAAAACAACTCTAGTAGTTGCTGTTACAACTTATAAGATAGCGAACAACTTTACAAAGTTTGTAGTTTGGCAGTCTTACGAAGATACAGCAAGTACAGCTAATACAACTAATATAGCTAGAAATTTATTAAGTCCTAGATTATCTGACACATACTGAAAACTGTTTAAGTTATCTTGAGGTAGTAAAGAAGACTTAGAAAAGAAATCTGTATCTAATTTTGATACAAGCAATTGAGTAAAGGTAAGAGCTGCGTCATTAGGGCAAAAGCTAAGAGGTGCATTAAGTAAAACTGATAGACCTGATTTACTTATTGTAGATGATATTGATGTATCTGATTCTGTAAGAAATCCTGATGTAATAGAAAAGAATTACCAAAAGATTACTTGAGAAACATTCTGAGCAATGACAAAGACATGAGAAGCTAAAATATACTTCTTGTGAAATACTATTAATAACGATTGAATAGTTCCAAGGTTTAGAAAAGAAAAGAAAGGTACTAAAGGTTGGCTAGTTTATCATCAACCACTAATTATAGAAGGAGAGATACAATGGGACTTCTTCACTGAAAAAACATTAGACAAGATTAGAGAAGATGAATGACCTGTAGCATTTAACCAGAACTACTTATTAGTTCCTGTTGATTCATATAGTGAATGATTTATTAAAAGAGAGCATTTAAGATACTGGCACAGTTATAATATAGATGATTTTGATGACTTATATATTCATGCAGATACAACGCATACATGAAAAGCCACAAGTGATTACTTCTGTAGTATGGTTATTTGAGAGAGTAAGAGAGATAATAACTATTACATACTAGACTTCATTTTAGAGAAAATGGACGTTGAGACACAATCTAATGCTGTAATTAACCAGTATATGAAGTTCCACAATAGAGTGAGAAAGCTAACATACGATGAAAAGGCTAACCAAGGTTTTTGATTCTGGATTAAGAAGTTAGCTAAAGAAGAATACAATATTAGTTTACCTATTCAGGAATTAAAGTATCCTAAGGATAAGGTAACACACTTTGAACCACATATTCCACACTTTATAGCTAATAGAGTATATTTACCTGCTAATCACGCAATGTTAACAGAAGCTGAAACAGAACTTCTAGCATTCCCTACAAAAGGTATCAATGATGATTTTGTAGATTGATTAAGTTGAGTACTAGACAACTTTGCAATTATTAAACAAGAAGCACATAAAATAAAAAGACCTAAAATGTCTAGCTATATGTAAGATATAGACAAGATAACACTAAGACTTGCAAAAGCTCCTTAACTAGATATTATAGTTAGGAGTTTATTTTTAATTAAAACTTATGGACATAAACAAAGTAATGAGTTGAGATGACCAAAGAAGGTTACTTTGACAAATAACACAAGAGTATTCTAATTCTGAAAGACATACGCAAACATGGAGAAGTAAGATGCAAAATGTAGCGAGTAGATACTTGTTACCTGAAGCAACTGGACAAGATAGAATAAAAGATAGAAGTGTATTACAAAACTTAAATATAAGATTGTCTGTATTCGTTGCAGATGACTTACAAGTTACTAATGTGCCAATGAATGGACAGTTAGGAAAAGATACAGCGAAGAACTGTAATAAAGTATTTGAATCAAATTTCCGTACTATGGGAATGAGAGAAAAATATAGAGATGTAATCTATGATGACTGATTATATTGAGTAGGTGTTATGGTAGTAGACGGATATAATAACCACTCTCAAGAGCCTATATTATCATATATAGATGCAAGACTTGTATATCCTGACCCTAAAAACTGGCAAGATTCACAAATGAGATATTGTGGTAGTAAATTAAAAAAGAATTACTATGAATTAATGAACGATTCAGCTTATGACATGAATCAAGTTAATAAAGTAAAATATGCAACTGATGATGAGCAAAAGCAAGTAGATAGAGCAGATAATGAAGTTAAATGATTTACTGAAGTAGATAATTGAGACAATTTAATTGAACTATATAATCATACTACTGTATTTGCAGAAAAATGAGAAGAACCTCATTTATATCTAGCTAGTTTAGGTGCTGATAGAACTGAATATGTAAGACTAATTAAAATTAGACCATTAACAGATGCAGAAAAAGCAGACCCTAGTAAAATTGATATAGGTGTTAAATTATTCAGAGGTAAACCTTTAAAATGAAGTTTTGCATGAGTATCTTTAATAGATGATTTAGGACAATACCAAGATTTACTTACATTATTTACAAACTTACAAACAGAACAAGCTAAGGAAGCTGCTCTATGAGGTAGAAAGTATGTACCAACAACCTTAAATATTGATTTTGATGATATAGCAAACTGATCTTGAGCATGAGAATTAGTTCCATATACTCCGAGCGGACAATTAACTGCTCAACAAGCTATTTATGAAGAACAACCAAGACAAATAAGCCCTATTGTCGGGAATCAAGTTGCTAGATTAGAACAATTAAAACAACAAGCTGACCCTGCAAGTACAAGTTTAGCTACTTGAGTCGGTACTCCATGAAGTCAAACAAAAGCTGAGATTCAAACACTACAACAAAACATAAATCAAGTACTTTCATATATGCAATCAAACTATATGGCTTCATTAGTAAGTCTATGGGAAGCAATATATAAAAGTTATGCTAGAAACATGAGTCCACAAAGAAGAAAAGAGATTGTGGTTGTAGATTCAGGAGGTAATCCAGATAATTATGGATTTAAAAAGAATGAGTTTATATCTCAATGAGATGTTTACATATTAGTTAAATCTAAAAGAGAACAAGAAGCTAAGAATGAAAAACAATATGCACAAACATTATCTTTCTATGATGCTGTTATGGGAATTGTAGATCCTGCTAGTGAACAAGCTAAGGATTTAACTAGATACTTAATGGATAAATCAAATGCAGGTATCGACCCACTAACTGTTATTCCTTATTGACCTGATAAAAGACAAGCACTTGATGACTTAGACTCATTAAATATTAATAAGAAAGCTGCAAAACCTATCGCTTGACAAGACCATAATGTATTTATAAATGTTTATAAAACTTGATTAAAAACTACTCAAAGAGATATAGCTATTATACATAGAGAAGAAATGATACTTACTGAAAAGAAAACAAGACCAGAAGCACCAGTTGAACAAGCAGGTGGAAGTGCAAGTTGATTATGAGCATCTATGATAGCTTCAGACAACGCACAAGGTGGAGATGTTAACTTAGGTACTATTTAATAACAAAACATTATGCAACTAACTAAAGAAGAAAAAGCAGACTTAAAATCATTACTAGATCACAGAGGATTTAAGATAATAAGAAAACTGTATGAAGAAAAAAGAGCAGAGCTATTCTCAAAATTTGAAGATATAAATCTTTGAGCTGATGTTAATATGGCGTCTCTTGCTCAAGCACAAAACTATAATAAATGAATGAAGTCTATTATAGAAACTGCTGAGTGATTAACTGCAGAAAAAACATCAAAAATTGAATCCCTTAGATAAAAGGGGGTTCTTTTTATTTGACATTAAATAAAACTACTATATATTAGATTTAATGGTTAGTCAGTCCTTAAAACTGAACACAGTTAGTATGTCTGATTAAAACATAACAATAACCATATACTATTATGGAAAACGAAGTAAATGAAGTAGTTGAAGTTGCAAATGATACTACTATTGATTATAAGGCTAAATTTGAAGCAGCAGAAACGGAAGCTAATAGATTAAATACTATTATTCAAAAGCATAAGAAAACTCCTAAAGAGAGTTCATCTGTGGAATCTCCAATGTGAGAAGCAGAATTGAACGAAGCAATGGATAAAAGAGATGCAGTTAATGCTTTCTATTCTAGTAACCCTGATCTATCTGAACATAAAGAAGCAATGAATACTTATACTTCGAAAGGATATAGCTTAGAACACGCAAAACTTGCTGTACTAAATGATGATTCTACAATTCAAAACAGAGCAATAGCTCAACAATCTAACTTTACCGCTTGAGTTCCTGATTACCAAACAAGCTCTTATACTAAAGATCAACTATGAGATATGAGTCAATCTGATTATAATAAAGCTATGGATTTAATAGAACAAGGTAAAGCCACTATTAAATAATTAAAATAAAATGTCTTTAAATACAATTATCGCACCTAAGGTGTTCGCTAAAGAAACAATTAGATTACTAGATAAAGAAAATATCTTTCTTTCTCATGTTGATAGAAAATATGAAGGTGAAATTACAAAAGCAGGTGATTCAGTTAGAGTACAAACTCTTCCTAAATTAACATTTACTGCACAAGATATTACTGGTGCTGGAGATATGAGTACTGCCGTTGTAGGTTCAGGACCTGGAGGAGCTATTGCAGCATCTGCATTTGCACTTACATTAGAAAATATCATAGTAAATAGATATACTGAAAAATTAATTACTATTGATGATTTTGAATCTACTCAATCTAATCAACCTCTTGAATCTCAAGTTGCTGGAAGATATGCAGAAGGACTAGGAACTTTATTTGATACAGAAATTGTAACACAAATTCTTGTTACTGATGTTGCTACAATTCCTGCTGCTAATAAAATTACAGAAGCTGCTGCTAGATCTGTAGATAATATCTACAATTTCATCTTAGCACAAAGAGCTGCACTTAAAAAACAACACGTTAAAGTTGCAAACATGGAATTATTTGTTGGTGTTGATACTGAAACTCTTTTACTTGAATCTTCTTTCTTAAAAGGTTCTGATGTAGGAGCTGGAGTATTCATGAATGGATATATCGGTACTGTTGCAGGAGTTCCAATCTATACTTCAACTGAATTAGATGCTTCAGATGATATGATTATGATGACAGATGAATCTGTTAATATGGTTGTACAAATGATAGGTACTAACTCTGCTAGAGGTACAGACGGGAATTATACTAATGTATGGTCGACTGCTGTATGGGGATTAAAAATCTTTGCTGAAAAAGCTAAAAGTATTTCTATCTCAAGCCCATTTGCTTAATAATTTGCAATTTTTGTATATTATATTAAAATAATACTAGATTAAGTTCTAGTATTATTTTTTTTATAATAAAATTATGTTTGAATTCCCTAGAGAAGTAGTTAATAGAGACGGCTTTAAATTTATCGCTGTAGAAAAAGAATGAAAGTTTATTTATAAAACTACAGATTTAGAAGAAATCAAAGTTCTAATAAATAACTGATTTAAAGACTTAACTCCTAAAAAGATTAAAAATGAGAGTAACAAAAAAAAGAATTAGAAATTGTAAGTTTGAGGGAATAGATAATAAAGTATTAGAAATAGAATACTCTCATGAATGAGAAACTTGAATGTTACAGATAAAAGACTTTGGACATATCGCTAATGATAAAGAAGCATATAAGTATATTATTAAACAATTAAGAAAGCAAGTTACTAATTTATATATACAAGAAAAAATGAAAGCCTAATTATAGTGTCTTTCTTTTTTTTTGACAAAACTTATTATAAGGTATACTAACTATATACTTTTTAAAATAAAATATATGAATTGACAACAAATTATTGATTTTTGATTGAACCAAACACATACAAATACTAGTAATGTATCTGCAGCAAATCAGGAATTATACTTAAACCTAGCTTATATAGATACAATAGATGAGCTGATTAAATTAAAGGTAGCATTCCTTTTTGATGAATGAGTTACAAGTACAGTAATATGACAAAATGAATATTTAATAGAAAAACTTTGAGTTTCTCCAGATGCTTTAAACATCAAGACTATTAGAAATATTTATATTAAATACAGTTCAACTGACACTTACCATACTCCTGCAGATAGAGTAAATCCAAATGTATTAGAATATCATCCAGATTGGTATGCAGATAATCAACCAAAAAGCGAACCATTCTTTTATATTGCAGATAACTCATTCTTTATATTTCCAAAACCTACAGAAGCTGTAACAGGTGGAATTGAGATATTTGTTATACATGATGCTCCTGCTATAGATTCTACTACTACTCAAGATAATATTGAAGTTCCTTTATCTTACCATAAAGCTATTTCTTATAAAATGAGAGAGTATATATTAGATTCACAAGGTAAAACAAATGAAGCAGAAGTTGCCGCAGCTAAATGGCAAAAAGAAATCACAAAAGTTAATGGTGTAACTAAACCTAGAACATCTATTAATTTACAAAAAACAATGTCGAAACTTAATTCTTTTAGATAAAAAATATGCCTACTAGAACTTATAATATATTTTACCCATGAATAAAGCAGGATGACAAAATATGAAATCCTGGTTTTATTGATGCGAGTAATTTAACAGGTCTTGCGACTTGAGAAGGTATAACCTTATGACCTAAAAGTAATAAGTTGTTTACTACTAATGGGGCAATGAGAGGGATACATATAGAGAGCCAGACTAGAACTCCAATGAATGATGAGAACTTTGCTTTCTGAGATTTAGGGGAAATATATAGTTTTGAATCAACTGATTTAACTCCTACTTATACAGTAAGTACAGGTTTTCAAGTTACATGATTTACTATAATAGATTGAGACCCTTATTTCTTACATAGACAAACTAGTGGTTGAGCTTTATTAGACTTATGAAAATCACAAGATTTTGCTTTCACAGTTTGAGTTAATGAGTCGTACGATCCTTGATTCATAGCACATACAGAAGTAGTACCAATTATTGAGTATTGAGATAAATATATATTCTGATGAAGCAGTAAAGTTGTATCTTTACCAAATGATAATGACCCTGTATTGTGAAAAGCTAGTTTCTCATTATTCTCTTGAATATGTAATTGATTAGCTACAATCTGAAACCAAATATACTTATACAATTCTAAATGAAAAGTGCATCAATGGAATTGAAGTTCTAACGCATTAACTTGAACTAATACAGTTAATTTTCCACCTAGAAAAGTACACCAAACAGCAAGTGAAACTTTTGTAACAAGTAGAGACGGTTCTATATATAAAGGTAATGGTTGGCAGTTTGGAACTTGACCACTAATGAAGTTTAAAAAATCAAAAAGATTAGAAAATAATTCTACTTATCAAGATAAATTTAATTTTAGTTGAACAGAAGAAGTAAGAGGGCAATATATAGCAAGTGCATGAGATGCAATCTATGTAGGTTGTAATGATTGAGTACCTTGAATTTATATACATGATAATATTGTATTATGAACTATAAAAGGTTTTCATAAAGCTATTACTACTAATCATGAAGGGACTGCAATAGATGAGATTTATGCTATTGATTATGACCATACACAAGATAGAGTATTTTACTCATATAAAGCAGGTACTACATATGGTATTGACTATGTAAGTAATATAGATAGAGAATCAACTACAACAGGTTACTGAGTAACAGAAGTATACACAGGTTGAACATCATTTTTAAAGCAATTAAATGTAGCTAGAATATCTGTATCTAATGTAGATGCAACTAATACAGCTAACTTATATTATAGAGTTAATGATTGAAGTTGGGAGCTATTAAAAGCTATAAACAGTACAACAGAAGATATATACTATAGAGATAATGTAGTAACAGATGCAACATGATCTGCGTTTAAAAAATTTATAGATATACAATTTAAAATTGAATTAACTTCTACTAATAATGATAATACTCCACCAATTCTAAATGAACTAATGATAGATTATACTATAATTGAAGCATAATATGGCAGAATTTGAATCAATGGTTAAATCCATGAATAAAGTAAAAGAATTTAAACAAGTAAAACAAGAACTAGAGCCAGTAACTATGGTTGAGATGATACCATGAGTTGACAAGCCTAGATTACAATGAGAAATAAGTGTTGATTGAAATAATGCAGATATTGCAAACTTACAATCACAGATTAACTCATTAGATGCTAGAGTTACAGCACTAGAGAACCCTTAATATTGCAATTAATTAATAAAATTGTATACTATAAATAATATATATTAATATAGAAGTATGGCAGAAATAAACCAACCAAAAATAAATGACATACCTGAAGAACAAACAACTGGATTAAATACTCCAGTTTCTTCAGTTCCTGAATCAATAGTTGAACAACCTCCAGTACAATGACCTTCTGTTGAACCTTCTGCTCCTTTAATATCAGAAAATCAACAAAGTTTAGTAAATTGAGTTATTCCACAAGTTGAACCAGTTGTTGAACCAGTTATTGAACCTACAATTACACCAGAAGTTACTGTTGAACCTACAAAAGTAGAAGAAACTACTGTTATTGAACCTACAAAAGTAGAACCAGTCGTAGAAGCTACAAAACAGGCTACTGGTAAGGTGGAAACTGCACAAGATATCAATGCTAAGGAAACTTCAAACAAAGCTGCTGAGGATGCACTAAATGAACAAAAGAAAATGCAAGTTGTTACAGAGATGCAAAAAATGATTCAAAACGGATCTACAGTAGATGAAATCATTGCTTTTGGAAAAAAAACACCTCAATATGCAGATAGTATATGAACTGTACTAAGATGAAGTTTTAAAAACGCATCTAATGTTACATATTTTGGAAAATACTCTACATTAAATAATGAAGATATGTTTGCTGCATATAATGCTTGAGAAGTTGTCCCAAATAGTGAACAATACAATTTATTACCTGCTGCACAAAAAGCTAGATTTGATGCTTTCTTATCTGAACAAGAAACAGTAGACGTTTTAGATAAAACAGACTTCACATCTTCTAGTAAAGTATTAGATACTACTGAATTAGAATCACAAATTCCTAAAATGTTTAGTTCTACCGCTAGAGAGAATTATACAAAAGCATTAAATGACCCAAGGTTACTAAAATTAGGGACACAATTAAATACAAATGAAGTTGCTATTGATGATATTGATGATGATATGGAATCATTACAAGATAGAATTGAAAAAGCTGCTTGACCTTGAGCATTGATTAGTCAATTAAATTCAAGATACAAAGATGAATATAAAGAATTAACTTCTGAAAAAAGATTATTACTTAGAGAAAGAAAATTAGCACTTTGAGAATATTCTACATTAAAAGGTAATGCTGAATCAGAACTAAAAATCTCAATGTATGAAGACGGTATTGCAAGAGAAGATTATAAAACTCAATTAAGTTTATATGAGTCAAGAAGGAAAGAAAAAAGAGCTGATATAGCGGCAGATGCTACAACTGCTAACAAACAAGAAGCTGCTGCTACTAAAAGAGAACAAGAAATACAAGATAAGATATTTGTAGAAAAAAATAAACAAATAGCTGTTGAGAAAGGTTTACAAAATGACAAAACATTAGCTAGTTATAAACATGATTTAGCACAAGGTATTAAAAAATGAGAATGGGAAGATAGATTTGATTGAATGTATTTCCTAGAAGATAATTGAACAGCTACTAAAGTTATTGATTGAGGTGTTGAATCAAATAAGGACTGAACTAAAACATATACAAGTTTAGATAAAGACTGAAACCCTATATTTCAAATTTACGATATTAATGGTTGAGCTATTTGAGCAAATACAAATGTATCAAAACTAAATCAACAAGAAGCTGATTTACTAAATACTCCTGCAGGATCAATAATTCCTACTAGATTAAAAACAGTATCAGATACAAATACTAATAGAGGTAAAGAATGTGCTGAATATATGAATGATATATTTACTAAAACTACTGGAGAAAGAATGGGAGATAGTTATGCTAGTAAATTATCAGTAGCTAATGAACAAACAGGAACTTTAGGTAGTATGGCTGTATGGCAACCTAATCCGTGAAATCCTAGCTTTGCTAAATTCTGACACGCAGGTGTAATAGTTTGAGAAAGTGAAGACGGGAAATCATGGCATATAAAAAGTTCTAATATTAAATGAGATTGAGTAATATCAGTTGATGAAGTAACAAAAGATGTTATTGCAGGATACAAAACTACTAACATATATGATACTCCTATTGAAGATAAAGAATATTCAGTAGCACAAACAGAGTTCTTAAAAACTATTGATGTTACAAGTGGTACTAATAAAGAAATGAAAGCTACAATAGCTAACCTAGGATTAACTGAAGAAGATGTATTTGCATTTAAATCTAAAGATGTGCCTAAAGAAACTTCAGCACAATTTGAAACACTATTACAAAGGCTAGGTAATCTAAAAGGTACAGACGGTACATTCGCATCATCTGAATGATTTAATGAAGTTGTTTGATTCTGATTACAAAAAGTATTTGATATTTGAGAACAAAACTTTATTGCAGGTACTGATGCTGCTAACTTTGCAGCTGACTTAGATACATTCTTAGCTAATATTACAATAGATAATTTAGATAAAATGTCTTGAGTATTAACTGATAAAGATTTAGAAATACTTAAAGGTGCAGGTACTGCATTAAGCTCTAACTTAAGTGAAGACCAATTTATAGAAAGAATTACAGAACTAGAAAAGGTTTATAAAAAAGCTCTATGACAAGAAGTTATAGAAACTGCTGATGTAGTATTTACTGATAAAGAAGGTATTGAATATTCTAATGCTTCACTTAAAAAAGAAATATTAAGACAAATAGAATTAAACGAGAATAATCCAAATGAATGAGCTACATCTGAGGAGGTTAAGGCATGGTTAAAACAAAAAAATATTACATTATAATATACTATTATGGCAGGAAATTTTAAATATTGATTATATGATAAATCAGCAGTTACTCCATGATACTTTGGAACTCCAAAAACTTCATCTAGTGATGATAGACTAAGAGAACTAGGGATATTAGAAGATGAACCAGTACAAGCTACTGGTTTGTCAGCTAGTATTAAAGAAGCTAATGAACCTTCAGTGCTAGAAAGTGTGTGAGGGTTTCTCACTTGAGTAAAAGAAACAGTAGAAGAACCACTAAAAGAAGTAGTGCAATGAGGTAAAACCTTAGTAGATGATATAAAATTACTAAAAGAATGAAGAGTAGATGAAATGCAAGGGTTATTATGAGAAGCCTTTCAAGGAGGAGAGCAAATGCAAAAAAATATTAAAGAACTAAATAATGCAATAGATGAAACTGGTGGTAATATGTTTGATAAAACTATATGATTTGGATTAAATGTAGTATGAGCAGGTGTTGACTTTGGTGGAGACTTAATTGTATCAAGTCTTAAAACTCTTGCACCTGAGGGTTTAGAAAGAGCTACAGAAGAATGATTACAAAACTTCTTACAAACTGACTTTGGTAAATGAACAGTTGATTTTATTAAAACAGGTTGAGACAAATATGAAGCATTTAAACAATCAAGTCCAGAAGCTAACAGATTAGGTTTAACAATAGAGTCATTATTACCAGTTGCAGAAATTGCAACAGGTGGAGCGACTGGTAAAGTTGTTAAAGAAGTAGGTTGAGATATTATTGAAGCCTGAGTTAAAGTAGGTTGAGATATTATTGATAAAACTTGAGAACTTGCTACTAAAACTGGTGATATAATTTGAGAGTGAGTAGATACTTTAAAAGTAAAGGCATGAGAATTAGAATTACCTAGTATTAGAAAAACAGATGACGATGTACTGTTAGAAAATCTTTGATTACAAACTGAAAAAGGTATTGTAAACTGAGTTGAAGTAGATATTCCTAAAATAGACAGAACATTAAGTGAAAAATTAGTTTGAGCATTAGATACTAAAACAAGCAAAGAATTAGCAGGTAGAGCTGTTAGTCCTAGAACTGTTTGAAAGAATGCTAAACAAAAACTTAAATCTGTTGCAGATGTTGAAAAGAATACTAATAGCTTCTATAATAATGTTAGGACTTGAGTATTAGATTGAGATATAAGTACATTAGAAGATGCTGCACAAACTATTGTAAATAATATAGATACAGTATGAGCTAGAATAGGTAATGCAGTTAAGAAAGTAGATTGAGAAATTAATATGGATAATGAATTGACTGATTCTATTGTAGATGCCTTAAATACTAAAGGGTCAAAAGTAAGCCCTGCTACTACTGTTTTAAGAAACTTCTTTGAAGAATTATGAAATGGTAAATTAACAGTTGATGAAGCCTATGAAATGAAAAAAGCATACAGTAATGAAGTTACTAAATTATTTAAATCTTGAGATGCTTGAACTAAACAATTTAAAGCATTATCTGACGGAGTACAATTCTTGAATACTAAAATAGATGAAATTATTGATACTCAATTAGGTGCTGAATTTGCAAATGATAAAGTATTATTTAGAGAATTAAAAACTCTTGTTGATGATATGGTATCTTCTGCATTAGTAGAGGGTAGAAAGTCTCCAGATTCTTTTGCTGAAAGAATAGGGAAAGTTGAATCTTTATTCTCTCCAGTTAATTCAGTTAAACAAAAGTTAATTAAAACTGCTGACGAGCTAAATCAAAGAGGTTGAGCATGGAAAGAGTTAATTAGAAGATATGATTCAGAAGCTGTAAAAAATGCTAGTAATAAATAATTTGTAAAACTTTAAAACCTTATTACAATGTTAATAAGGTTTTAATTAATAAAATACAACTTATGAGTTTATGAGGATTAATAATATATATAGTAATACTAGTTATATTAGCTCTTGTATTTCCGATACTATGGGGATTATACTTCTGAGTTGCTATATTTAATATAATAAGAAGATATTATGCCTAGACCACAAATAACCACTACATACACTCCTCGTGTAAAGCCTACAACAGAGTATACAACTCCTAGAGATTGATGAGTAAACTTTACCTGTGATACAACCCTATTTACCTGTGATACAACATCGTTTACTTGCGATAAGGTAAGTACATGAGGTGTAGTAATTAACACAGCTTATTCAAGACCAAGGTATTCATCTTATGTTGAAGATTTAACTTGAACTATTGTAGTTGATGTATCTTGAGAGTTAGTACAATGAATATCAGGAAACCAGATAAATAAAATAGAAACTGTTTATACTTAAAAATAAACCATGACAAATATATTTCCTACAGATTATACAACAAAAGTAACTCCAGACTGAACAGATGTAGTTTGGAGTTCTGATGCTGTAACAAATTTTAACTTAACAATAGCTAGTATAGCTTTATATACTATGACTAATAGTACAACAGATGATTTATCTGAATGAGCTACTAATCTATACTATACAGACACTAGAGTTTCTGCTAATAGTACAGTAGTCGCATTATGAAACGATAAACAAGATGTTAGTAATATATCTTCGGACATGGTTGCAGATGCTTGAAGTACTACAAAATACCCTAGTGTATTAGCTGCACAAAATGCAATAGACGGATTTAGTCTACCTGATGCTACTGAAATAGTAAAAGGTAAGACTAGATTTTCAACAAGTACGGAAGTAATGGAAAGGACTGATAACACAGCTGCTATAACTCCTGCTAAAATATGATTTGAGTCTATAATAGCTTCAAATAACATAAAATCAGAAGCCAATACAGAAAGAAGTGTATTTAGTGATGCTTCATTTGTAAAGGTAAAAGAAATAGAGATAGGAAAGTATAGATTATGAGGAATTATTAGGTCTTCATTTGATGTAAGGGTTGATACAGCTATTGACCAATGACAGTATTCATTAAGAATAAATGGAATTCAAGAATTCTGATGAAACGTATGAAGTGCTACATATATTACTATTACACATGATTTATCTGTAGTTGAATGAGATTTAGTACAATTATACTTACAATGATTCCCTTTAGATAATATTTATACAGAAAATTTTAATATAGCTTATGATGAAATACAATCTTCATTAATGCCTACAGTTACTTTAGATTAATAACTATAAAATATGACAGCAATAACACCAGTAAATGTCTGAACTTCCCCTAATGATAACACAGGGGACTTGTGAAGAGACGGTTTTATAAAAATAAATACAAACATAAATAATCTAAATACTGATAAACTTGAAGCAGCTGATATTGCAAATAAGCAAGATATACTAGCTGAATGAGCTTTTGTAGATTGAGATAAGACTAATTTAGATAATCAGTCAGGAGTTAATACTTGAGATCAAGATTTAAACTCTCTTGTAACATGACCTGCTTCCGCAGTAGATAGTAACTTTGCTTCTTATGATACAACAACAGGGAAACTATTAAAAGACTCTTTAAGTAAAGCTAGTGATTTTGAAGCAGTAGCAAATAAAGATACAACTTGAGGATATACTTGATTAACATTATTTAAAATAAACTTTAAAAATGCTTTAAATACATTTACAAGTTTTTTTACAAATGCAAATACAGCAGCAAGAACATATACTTTTCCAAATAAAGATGGTATAGTTGCTATGACTTCTGATATTACTTGAACTAATAGTTGAACTAATACATGAGATGTAACACTTTCTGGCACAACTAATTATATAACAATAGTATGACAAGTAATAACAAGAGCATTAATAAATCTTACTACCCATGTTACTTGAACACTCCCAGTAGCTAATTGAGGTACTGGAGTTACGACATCCACAGGGACTTGAGATACTGTAAGAAATACATCTCCAGTAATTAACACTCCAACAGGGATTGTAAAATCAGATGTAGGACTAGCAAATGTAGATAATACAAGTGATGCTAATAAGCCAGTAAGTAGTGCACAGCAAACTGAAATTGATACAAAAGAAGATAAGACAACTACTATTAATGTGCAAACTGGAACCACTTACACATTACTGTTATCAGACCAAAGTAAATTAGTTATACTTACAAATGCTGCTGCAATAACACTTACAATACCTACAAATGCTTCTGTTGCATTTCCTGTATGAACACAAATTGACCTATCACAAGACGGAGCAGGAGCTGTTACAATAAGTTGAGCAGGTGTTACAATTAATAGTCTATGAGGACTACTAACAAGTAACGGTCAATATGTTTGACTTACTTTAATTAAGGTATGAACAGATGAATGGAATGTTTACTGAAATTTAGTTTAAAAATAATAATAATTATAATGTCTATACATAATTTAACTGAGGAGGAATTAGATGGTTTAGATATAGTAATTAATAACGGAGCTGTAATATCAGCTTCGATTACTACGGCAGATATTGTAGAAGAACCTATTATAGAAACTCCAGTAGCTTCAGATGATATAAATATGGTTTGCTTTTGAGATAGTAACACATTCTGATTAGGTGTGGAAGTTAACGAGAACTATACAAGTATATTATGAACTCATGCAAAAATAACTTCATTTAATGAAGGAATTAGCTGAAATACTTCAGCACAGTTATTAAGCAGAATACAAACAAGTGTTTTTAATAGAAAAGATACTACTAAAAGAAATATACTAACATTATTAATTGGGACTAATGATCCATGATATAATTTATCATTACAAAGTTCTAAAAATAATATAGATAGTATTATTAGTCAATCACAATCACAAGGATGGGAGGTTATATTTATGACATATCCACCAAGTGATGCATTACAATATAATGATAATCTAAGAGCTATTAATTCTCATGTAGAGTCACAAGCAACTACTTTAGGTTATACAGTTCTTGACATTAATGCTTTATTTATTACTGATAATGATTACAATGTAAATAAATCAGAGCTTGTTAATACACAATTACACTTCTGACCGTTAGGACATCAACTTATATGTGATACAATTTTAGAATCATTAACACTAGAGCCCATGTTTAATATATGAATAATAACTTCTGTACCAGCTACAGGCTGAGGAGATTTTGGATGAAACACGTCATTGTCTACTGATTTAGTAAATGTTTGGGATTTTGAAAGTAGTGCTACTGATTTAGTTTGAGGTAATAATTGAACTGTCACAGGAGCTACTAATATAGCTGCTAAATTTGGTAATTGATATAATTTTTCTGCAACATCTAATAGAATTAATTTAGGGTCAAATCTGTCAAGTACTATAAAGAGTGTTAGTGTTTGGGCTAAAAAATCATCAACAGGGAATTGGGGTAGAGTTATGTGAAACACTGCAGGTAGTCAATATCTATTTCAATTGTATGGTAATGGGTCTAATTATTGTAATATTTGAGGAGGTACAATAAGTTGGTCTCAAACAGATGATACGAATTGGCATCATTATGTAATTACAGCAGATTGAGCCACTATTAAAATATACCAAGATAGTATATTAAAAGTTACTACAGCAGATACAAGTAATTTCTCTGGATTAAATATGATTTGAAATACTTCAACTTCTTATACTACAGCTACTGCTTGGTCTTGATTAATTGACGAATGATATACTTGGAGTAAAGTAGTAACTCAAACAGATGTAAATGATTTATATGCTTCTTGAAGTGGATTATTTTATAATAGTTAATTATATGAGGAGTAAAAAAAAGGGGTGATCCACATACTTAATAATCTAGTAAACAATGCTAAATCTAAAAATTAATTGAAACATCTCAGAAGAAGTTAAAAATAAAATCAAATTTATTGAAGCTATTTCTAATTCTAAATGAAATATGGGAATTAGCTTAATTAATAAATAGTAATAATATGAAAATAGATATACTAAAAAATAACTATTGTTTCACTTTACAAAATATTCATTATGAATATAACTGAAAGAAAAAAGCAATAAAGAAAGGTTTTTACTTTAATGGTTGATCTATCCCAAGATTGATGTGGTCGATTTGTCATCCATTACTACAGCCTTACTTGCGTTACTTCTGTATACATGACTATCACTATAGTAATAAATGTAACTACAATGTAACAAGAATAGAAGCAGATCAAAGATTACTTTGAGATTTATGTAGACATAACAAGGCTTTCTGAATATCTGCCTATATAGCTGTAAGATTATTCTGAAAAAGAAACTTTAAAAAAGACTTACCCTTTAAGAAAGGTTAGGTTTTTTTTGACTTTGTTTTTTAAATCATTATATTAAAATAAATTATATACTTATTTTATCCATATGGCAGATTACGTTAGTACAAAGGACTTCATGCAAGAAATGAAGGAATTGAGAGAAGAAGCGAAGAAAGATAGACATACCTTTGGTAATAATATACAATGAAACTTTGAGAAGTTTGATGCTAAGCTCGAAAAAGTAATCGACAACTATGTAAAAATAGAGATTATGGAGAGAGATGTTAAGATAATCAAAGATGACCACAAGGAAATAAGAATTACTGTAGATAATATATCTAAAAAAATGTGGACTTGAATGTGATTTATCTGAGCAGTATCAGGTATAGGAACTTTTGTAGCACAAATATATTTTAAATAAGAGAGATGAATAAAATAGTATTATTAGTAGTATGAATACTAATATGATTCTATGCGTGATTAACGTATGTATGAATGACTCAGCAAAATAGAATTGAAGAAAATATTGCAATTATTGCAGACCAATTACAAATAGATATTATAGAATTTGATTAATAAACTATGCCAACTAAACCAAGAAGAATAAAAATTACTAGAGAAAAAGGTGTTGAACTAAAGCCTAGGAAAAAATGACCTAGAAAAAAAACAACTAAGAGATTAGCATAAATTGACATTAAAAAGAAAAGAGTATAATTGTTTTATTAACAATAACTCTTTTTTTATGGAAAAACTACCAGGTTCACTATGAGTGTGAGAAGATGCAAGAGATTTTACAGAAGAAATTGCATGAAGCGATTACCCTGATGCAAAATGTTTTCAATGAGCAATGTATAATCAAAAACTAGTTCACGATTATAGTTGTACAGGACAAGCAGCTTGTCAGACAATTACGAATGTTACTTGAATTATCCTCCCTTTATGCTTTAGAAAAAAAGTATGGGAAAGACAACTTGAAACATGAGCAACTGAAAAATGAGACTACACTCAAAACTGAGTTAAGCAGTCGGTAAGGTTATTTAATGAAGAATTTCCAGAACTGAACTATAAACTACAGTATTTTAGACTAAAACAAGCCAAAACAAGCTCTGTAAGAAACTTTATACTAGAAAAGGGTTCATCTATCGTAATGACTTACAAAGGTTCGTTAGGAAGTGACGCACAAGACAACTGAATTATAGATAATCCAAACAATACTTGAAGCGGTGGACACGTTGTTTCAATAGTAAGAAATTACAAAGAAGATACTATAATGGATAAATATGCAGACAATTATGAGGGAGTTCACAAAAAGAATATAATTGTAGTCCCTGATCTCGATAATAACAAGAATTTCTACTCGGCAGGATACTATATTAAAAAAATATTAAAATAATTATGACGGACTACGATTACTATTATTTAAACTGAGATTTGGAGATAGAAGAAAAATGTGTATAATGTGTTTGGAATATAAAAAAAGTCTTACACTTTACAACTAACAGATAACACCTTACTTTGGACGGTAGGTGTTTTTTGTTGCATTAAAATCAAGAATAGATATAATGTGTTTGCATAAATTCAATACGCATACACTAAGAATCTTCAAAATAGCTAGTGTAATATAAATTAGTTCTACTTCGATATACGGAGGTAGGCATTGCTTAGAAAGTCACTAGGAGTTCCTGGGGGCTTTTTTTGTTGCATTAAAATCAATATATAGTATAGTGCTAAAGCACGACGTATACTTATTTTTTTATTATAAAGTTATGTCAGTAAAGTTAT
>TARA_R110000737_G_scaffold73635_4_pt1 | contig 22478 bp, 28 predicted proteins | sample TARA_R110000737 | Tara Oceans TARA_R110000737 (sample SAMEA4398027) | marine metagenome | biome: Polar Biome; feature: [SRF] surface water layer (ENVO:00010504); material: water (ENVO:00002006), including particulate matter (ENVO:01000060) such as... | depth 5 m | reverse complement strand
ACCGGTGATTACATACGATTAGAAAATGCAGCGGGTGTTACTCAGTTTTACGGTCAAGCGTCGGGGTCTTCTGAGCAGGTTGCGGTTTCTGGCGATTATGCTGGGGAAGTATGGAAAAGAACTATCGACAGAGAAGGCTACTCACCCGATGTTGGTAGTTTTACTGTAGTGGCTGGTTTAACGCTTCCTGTGTCAGTGGCTTTGTTTGAATACAAGTTGCGTGATGGCGGGACTATGTACAGCAATTCATACCCAGCGAACGTATCAGTTGTTTTTGATCTAGCAACACCGCAAGCAACAATTACAATAAATAACGCTCAAGTATCCCCACAAGCTATATTTGACGAATTTGAACACGCGTTACTTACTGAGGCGGGTATGGCTTGGCATTCACAGCAAGGAACGATAGTTCAGTGGGATGATATTATTCAGGGAGGCAAGCAGCTTTATTTGCAGGCTGGCATAAGATTGTTTGGTGTAGGTCTAAATGCTGGCGTCATAGGTATTGTTGGAGCTGTTGACGATGTGATTGTTGCGGCAGGTAGTGCGCAAGTAACATTCGGCTCGGCTTATAAGGAATACACACAGGCAGACAGAGATCGCGACGATTTAATAAAGTCTACAGTTGATGTATTGCCGGATAGCATTTTAAATAGAAATCTAGCAAGCGGCAGTAACGGCGGCAGAACAGTAAAAGATGCGCTAAGAGGAAGTAGAAACAAAGTATCTATTGTAGGCACAGTTATGACCGTTTACCAAGAGGATGACAGTACTGTTGCATGGACTGCTAATTTAGAGATAGCAACAAGGGGCGCGATAAACTCGGTTGATCCGTCGTGATAGCAAGCTTTTACGGCAGGCTATTTTTTGGTGGTGGCGGTGCGGAGGATGATTTAGGGGCCGGTGTAAATAGCCATATATCCGCTAACCTAAGCGCACTCTCATCGATTAAGAGTATAGTAGGGGCGCAGTCTTCTATAGATGTATTGATTGATGTATCCAGCACTATAAAATTAGAGTCTGGTACGTTATCGGCAATAAGCCCCTATTCTGACACGGCAAGCAATTTTAATTTCGACTACAAAGGCCGGATATCTGGATTTAGTAGCGAGGGTGCAGCTTTAGAGAGTAAAATCAATATGACAGAGGCAATACAAAGCACGATAGACGTTACCCCAATTAACGCAATGTCTATAATAAACAGCAGTAGTGGTCGCATTAGTGCAATTAGCGATATATCAGATATACTAAGCACTATTGACGCAAATGCACAATCAGTATCAAACATAGGCAATACCGCCACGGGAATAATGAGCGTACTAAGATGAGCGTAAAAGAAACAGAAGTAGGAAAGAGCGTATATGTTGGAACCGCATTTAATCTTAATACGGCACCATTCACTGTACTGAAATTAAACTTTACCAATCCAGACGGAGTGACTAAGTTTTCTCGCACAGATTCGGCAGACGGTATAACGGCTCCAGCGGTAGATTCGCCAAGCTTGCCAAACGTGGGGATACTGCCAGCAAACACTTACATGCTTTACAAAACTCAAGCTGCAGACTTTGCGCTTGGATCTGCCGGTGATTGGAAGCTGTGTTCGGAATACGAAGACGCGGCACCAAGTAAATTCTTTGGTGATGATACCGTGCTAACCGTAGAGAAAGCGTGTGATTAACAAAACCTATTAGAAAAGATCAATCAATAGTTTACGTATTACTTAAATACGGCAGAGGTATAAGATGGCAGGACGACCGACAAAGTATAACGATGAGCTGGTAGCTAAAGCGTGGGCTTACTTAGAGGATTACACTATTAATGGTAGCGTAATCCCTACACATGAAGAGCTGGCGGAGGTTTTAGAGGTTCACCGTGATACTTTATACGATTGGGCTAAGGATGAAGAAAAGGTTTTTTCCGACATATTAGCTAGATGCAACGCAATACAGGCGCGAATGGTGATAAATAAATCCCTAAGCGGTGACTATAACGCGACTATTGCCAAGCTATTGCTAGGCAAGCATGGATACCACGATAAGCAAGACAGTACGCTATCTGGGCCTAACGGTAAGCCTATGGAAATGACGGGGGTTCAGTTTGTCGGAGTCGCTACTAAAGATTGAGTGCGTTGATAAGCTCGGCGTATTCCTTCAAAAGAAAAAGCGGTTTAAGATACTGGTAGGCGGTAGAGCGTCAACCAAAACTATATTCGTTTCTGATGTTGTGCTTTCAGATATGATGCGTGGCAAGCGCTGGTGTTGCGCGAGGGAATTCCAATCGTCTATTGATGACTCAGTACACCAAACATTGGCAGACGAGATAAGCCGACTAGAGATGACCGGCTTTGATATTAAGCGTACAGAGATAGATCATGTTTCTGGTGGTGGTAATTTTTACAAAGGTCTGGCAAGAAATATAACCTCGCTGAAGGGTATCAACTGTCACGGCTTATGGATAGAAGAGGGTGAAGGTCTTTCAGCGCAAACACTCAAAGTTCTTACCGCTTCGATACGGGTTACGCCATTAGAGGCTAAAGAGGCAAGATTAAGGGGTGAGATAGTAGAGCCGCCGGAAATATGGATCACTATGAACAGAGGTTCAAGAGCGGATCCAGTAGCGCAAAAACTGCTATCTAGGGCTGAGGACGAGCTATCTAGGTGCGGTTATTATGAAGATGAGCTAATGATGGTTATGAATATCAATTACCCTGATAACCCGTGGTTTCACGAGTCTGGGCTGGAGGTTGAAAGGCTGGACGATAAAGAAAATCTAAGTCTTGCGGAGTATGAAAGTAAATGGCTTGGCAAATACTATGATGAGGTTGAAGGTTCAATTATTAAGCCTGAATGGTTTGATGCCTGTATTGATGCGCATAAACTTCCACACCTAAAGAACGTGTTTAGAGATGAGGGCGCTACAGTATCGGCGCATGATCTAGCGGGTGAAGGTGGAGATTCTAAAGGCTTTGCTAGCCGCAGGGGTTCAATTGTTAATAGGGTATGCGAAACCTATGACGGCGAAGTTGATCAGGGTATTGATTGGGCAATTGGTTTAGCCAAAGAGCAAGACACAGATTGCTTTGTCTGGGATGGTGACGGAATGGGTGCAGGATCTAAAAGCCAGATCGATAGAGCTTTTAGCGGCACTCACACAAAGTACCACATGTTTAAAGGCTCGCTCGCAGGTAAAGGGCAGGATGACGCTGAGAAAGAATTTAAGCCCGGTAAAGATGACCGGAAGCCTGTTTATTACTATCAGCAGTTTAAGAATAATAGAGCGCAGTTTTACATTGATAAGCTGCTTAGACGGGTATACAACACGTATAAGTGCGTTGTTCGCGGAGAGTATATTGATCCGGATGATATGCTAAGTATTGATTCAGACGGTGTGGATGACATGGACGCATTACGCTCTCAGGTGTGCAGGGTTCCTAGAGTGAAGAATAATAACGGCTTTGAGCAGATAATGAGCAAAGCCGATATGAAAAAAGCGGGTATTGATTCGCCGGGAGGGGCTGACTCTCTAATGATGTGCATGTTTGCGCCCGACAATTCGACCGATGACATAACAATGAACTACAAATCACTATGGTGAGAGAATGCTAGATTATACAGATATTAAGGTTGTCAACGACCAAGTAAAACAATCACAGGATGCCGACTCAGATCAGCGGGACATGGTTAGAGAAGAGCGTGATTTTCTTTATCTTAAGGATGGCCAGTGGGATCGGGGTATTGTCAAAAAAATGGGCGACAAGTACCGAGGCACGTTTGATAAGTGTAACGTTGTTGTTAATGGCATTGTCGGCGAGATGGACGCGGCAAACTTTGATATTAAAGTGCGGCCTAGCGGCGGTGAGGCTACAAAAGAATTAGCAAAAACTTATGATGGGTTGATACGTAACATCGAAACCATGAGTAATGCCGCCCGTGTTTATGCAAGTGCAGGCCGCGATATGGTTGGCACTGGTCTTGGTGGATGGGAAGTGAAGATGAAATACATCGACGCCGACTCATTTGACCAAGATTTTGTTATTGAGTGGATACCCGACTATGTAAACCGCGTATGGTTTGATGCCGCTTCGATACAGCAGGACGCAAGCGATGCACGCCATGTGTTTAGCTTGGACAACTATTCTGTTGACGAATACGAGAAAGAGTTTCCGGAAGGCTCAAAACAATCGATTGGTAGCGATAAAGCTTACGATAGTTTTACTAATAAGCCCGAATCAATTACCGTTGGCCGCATTATCTACCGCAGCCCAGTAAACGTTACGCTTGTCCAGATGGATGATGGCTCTGTATATGTGCGTGATGAAAAGTTTGACTCTATTGCTGATGAATTGGCAGAGCAGGGAATAAACGTAAAGCGCGAACGAGTAAAGAAAACCTATAAGATTGTTAGTCGCTTGTTTGATGGCGGCGCATTCCTGAATGATCCAGAAGATACGGTATTCAAAGACCTGCCTATTGTGCCCACTTATGCCAACTTTAATGTTGCTGAAGGCAAGGTTATTTACAAGGGCGCTGTACGTGATCTGATGGACACACAGAGAGCCTACAATACGTTTAGATCGGCAGAGGTAGAGAATATTGCAATGTCGCCTCCGGATGTTTATTGGGTTAGCAGGGCTCAGGCTAAAATACCTGCGGATAAAGCGGCGATAGAAAATATGTCCGCTAGCTCTGCAAGAGCGAATTTCTTTACGCCGGATCCAGCAAACCCCGGTGCGCCACAGAGATCGGGCGGCGCGGTCGTGCAAAGCGGCGTGCAGCAGGCAATACAAAATAGTCTTGATGATATTGCAACCACAGCGTCACGATCACCTCTTGCTAACGGCGAGGGCGGTGGCGGAATGTCTGGCGTTGCTATTCAGTCACTACAGAACAAGATGGACACAGGCACTATTCATTACTTTAGGCCGCAAGAGGTTGCTATCTGCCGTACGGGTGTGATCTTGGTTAATGCACTTCCTAATGGTTATGACTCAACGGCTCAAAAACGCATTCTCGGCGAAGGCGGGGAGTTTGAAATGGTAGAGCTAAACAAAAGCGTTGTTGATACTGATACCGGTAAAACCGTTAAGCTTAATGACTTAACTCAAGGCAAGTATGATGTAACGTGCAGTGCTGGCAAAGCGTTCAAGAATCGCCAACAAGAATCAGTCGAAGCGTTTGAGAAGTTGAGCATGGCAATACCCGGCTTTGGCGAACTTACTGCTGATATTCAACTTAAAAACATTGAAGCACCGGGTGCTGATTTGGCGGCTGAACGTATACGCGCAATGATGGTAAGAAATGGCACTATTCCTGAGTCACAACTGACTGATGAAGAACGCGACCAAATGGCACAAGCTCAACAGGCGGCAGCACAGCAGCCGCCAGAGCAAACTCCAGAGCAGAAGATAGCTGACGCAGAGATAGGGCGAGTACAGGCTGAAACGGCAGACGTGCAGGTTAAAGCGCAACTTAAGCAAGAAGAGCTACGCATTAAGGAGCAGGATAGTTTGTTAAAGAATCAAACTGCAGCCGATAGAACACAGCTTTTGGAATTAACGTTAATGCTAAAGCAGCAAACACAACAGTCAAGCGATCAGCAGGCGATGAATAAGGCCATGATGGACGGCCAAGCATCAATCATTGATAACCTTAACACTCAAGCGCAAACACTTAAGATACTAGGCGAATCAATGGGAGCTGATGCGGTTATTAGTCAAGGCGGCGTAAAAGCTTACGCACAACAGACCGAGCTTGTTACTGAGCAGCAAGAAGAAATGGAATAGTTAAAATTTATTAATTTGCTATTATCAATAATTATGTGATAATACGCATATATGTACGCGACATTTTCGCGGCTGCAAGAGATTAAACACTATGAGTGAGCTACAAAGCGAAGACAGCGGTATTACCTTTGACGAGCCCGAAGCACAAGAAGCGCAGACGGTAGAAGCGGAGCAACCCGAAGTTAACGAACCATCGGCATTAGCCACCGATAGCCCTGTAGAGGGTGAAGAAAATACAACGGATAGCGTAGAGCAGGAAAACACCCCTGAATGGTTTCAGAAGAAGATCAACAAGCAAACCTTTGCACAACGACAAGCAGAGCGTGAGCGTGACGAACTTAAGACGAGACTTGAAGAGTTGGAGCAAAAAGCTCAACCTGTTCTTTCAAATGTCGATATTCCATCATTACCTGACTCGTGGGACGATAATTACGAGGCTAAGATACAGGAATACGCAAACGCTGTTCAGCAGAAAGCTAGATTTGATGCTTCTGAATCACAGAGGTTGGACGATCAGGCCGAAGCACAACGAAAATCAGAGCGGGAGCATTTTGATTACCAAAAGGAACTAAGTGAAACATTGACGTCTAGCAGTAAAAAGCTAGGTATTGATAATGCGGTATTGGATAAAGCGCAAACTATATTGGCTCAACAGATTAAAGACTCTAAAAAAAATATGACCGGAGTAGTTAATCGCCTTATGAGTGATCCAATGGGTGGGCTAATGATCCAATATTTAGCAGCTAATCAGCTGGATATGCAGGATATTATATATGCAAAAACATCTGACGATGCAACTTGGTTGCTTTCAGAAGTTAAACAGAAAGCCGCTCTACTTAAACCACAATCAAGTAATGCACCAAGCCCTGCCGCAACTTTAACCGGCGGAGCAGTACCCAACAAAAATACGGGTGATGGTGCAACTTACGAATAGGAGATAGTCACTCATGGCTAACAATTTTGACGGTAATATTGAAAAGAAAATAGCAAAGTCGTTTATTAAAGGTTTCACTAACGACCGTGTTTTATCTAAAAATGTAAACACTCAATTGCTCGACGGTAAATTTACCCCGTCAACAGGCGATAACGTTTACTTTAAGCGTCCAACCGATTATAAGTCGGTTCGTACTGCGACCGGTGATGTTTCCGGCGAAACTAAGTCAAGCATCGTAACAGGTCAGGCAAAAGGCACAGTTCAGCCTTACTTCACCGCGTTTGTTGATTATAATGAAGCGGACGAAGCGCTAAAAATGGATCAGCTAGATGAGTTGCTTGCACCTATGGCGACGCGCATCGTTACTGATCTGGAATTAGATTTCGGCCAGTTCATGATGAAAAACATTGGCTTAACGTCTGGCACCGTTGGTACCGCGATCTCAACATGGGATCACGTATCAGAAGCTAACGCTTTAGCTCAATCAGTTGGCATCCCTCGCGATGGTAAGCTTTGCATGGCTGTAAACCCTTACACTCAAATTGCGCTAGCTGGCAACGTTCGAGGTTTGGGCGGTGAGACTGGAGCAATGACGGCTAACGAGCAAGCGGTAATTAATCCTAACTTTGCAGGCATGAAGGTTTTAAGTGCTACCACTTTGGCTAGCTACACTACTGGCACCGGTGCGGATCGTGCGGGTACTTTGTCTGCAAGCCCTACTGTAACCTATCTTGCTGCTAAAGATACCATGACGCAATCAATGGCTGTTACTGCGTTTCAGGCTAACTTAGTTGTTGCGGCTGGCGAAACGGTAACTATTACCGCAGCAAGTGGCGCACTGAACATGCTTAACCTTTCTACTCGTGAGCAGATTGTTAATCAAACTGGCGCGGCAGTATTGTGGACTGGCACGGTAACTGAAACGGTAACTCTTAACGGTTCTGGCGCAGGTACGCTGGTTGTTACTGGCCCAGCTATTTATGAAGCTGCTGGTCAATACAATACAGTTTCACAAGCGGCTTTGTCTGGCGATGTTATTTCGCTAGGTGGCGCGGCTAGTACGCTAATTCAGCCGAACTTGTTCTGGCACAAAGAAGCGTTTGCAATTGGTTCTGTACCGATCAAGAAACTTCACTCTACAGATACATTGGCCACCACAAACGATGGCTTGCAATTCCGTGTATCTAAAGGTGTTGGCTTCCTTGAAAACGAACAGAAGTTACGTATTGATTTCCGTCCTGCATACTCTGCACTTAATCCGTTCTTTGCTGGTAAAGCATTCGGCCGGTCATAACCGATAAGGGGGTGTAAAAGCCCCCTTTTTATGAGGCTATCATGATAAAATATAAACGTAAAAGCGGCTCTATTATTGAGTTAAAAGACACTCCGGAGATGGCAAAATTTGCTGCCTCTCAAGGCTTTCAGAAGTTAGGCAATCCAAAGAAACAAGATAAGGTTGTAAAGCATGACCGAAACGGCAAGTGATGTAATACTTGATGCTCTAAAAGAGCTGGTCGCTATACCTTCGGAGGCTGCTATAGGCGCTTACGAGGCGCAAGTGGGCATCTTTTACCTTAATGCTATGATGCAAGACTTTGCTATTAACGGCATTAACGTTGGTTACACGATTATTGACAACTTGGCTGACGCAATGACGGTTCCCAATGGTGCATTGGAGCCTATGGTAAAAAACCTAGCAATTGAAATGTCGCCAGCATTTAAGGGATCACTTACAAGCCCTGATTTATTCGAACAAGCTCAAGACGGGCTTAATACATTATTACAGATATCATTACCCACTATTGCAAACGCGGCATACCCTTCAACACTTGCGATGGGATCAGGCAACTACGGCGGCACATGGGGCGACACGTTCTATTCTGGCCTACCGAATCAAGTACTTACAGAAAACAACGGCTATATAGCACCGGAAGACGCAGATGCAAGCTAGAGAAGCTATTACACGAGCGTTTGCCGAGGTTACTCAGTCAAAGGCACCTATTCAGCCTGTAGAGCTTAGCGACGGCTTACGGTATCTTAATCGCATGATGGCCAGACCTGAATTAGCGGCTCTTGGCTATACGTCTTTATCAGGTGTTGATGAAGAGATGACCGTCCATAGCGGTGTAATACTTGGCATGGTAAAAAACCTTGCTCTTACACTTTGGCCTCAGTATTCAACGACCCCAGTTAACCCGCTTATTAAATTTTCAGCAGATAGAGCAATGGGCACGATGCTAGCACAGGCAATCACAATTATTCAGCCCTCAAGGTTCCCATCGACTACCCCTATGGGCTCAGGGAACCATAACGGGCGCTATACGGATGCTTTCTATTCAAATACGGAAGGCAAAAGCACTTATATAGGTACAGAAAATGACTAACAATACGGTAAAAGGTACAAAGAAAAGTAATTTTATAGGCAACACCCTTATTCCTTCTGGCACCACGTTTGATTTTGTTATTAATGGGCAGAATCAAAAGATATTGGATACTGATTTATATGCCGCGTTAAATGTTACGGGGACTATCGTTCAAGAGGGCGACCCAAGCGGAACGCCTATTTTAGATAAACAGGGTGCCACTAACGCAATCCGCAGTATAACGGCAGGCTTTGGTATATCTTCTGTTATTAACCCTTATAACGGCGTAACATTTGCTACAGATTTTACTTTTAATCAAACTGGCGTGACATTAGTTGATGATACTACTGCGTCTGCAGCATTGTGGCGAAGTATTGTAGGCGGGGCCGGTGTTTCGGCTGTTGGCTCGGCAGGAGTTATAACAATTTCCTCTGATATCACGGGTAATGTTGCAAGCCAGTTAGAATATTTTAACAAGTCAGCAACCAAGTTGGCGACACCTTCAAATATCGCGCTAGATTATAGGGTTCAAAACTTTCATATTGAAAATTCAACCGGTGTGGTGTCTAGCGTCATCGCTGCTGGCGGCTCGCTTAACGTCAATACCTTGCTTTTAGAAGCCGGAGAATCTTCTCTTGGTGTCGTGCCTGCCTTCAAAAATGTATCAAATGTTGCACAAGTAACGTTTACAGACGAGACTAATGATAAGTTTTTGTTTCCGTCAAATTTAAACACATTCAATAATGTTTATTCCCTCTATCAGGTTCGAGCAAATATTATAGTGAGTCATCCAGTTTTAACTACGACTCAAAATATTACAATAACGGCATCGTTAAAACGAGTTTCTGATAACTCTATAGTTGTTTCGGATGAATACACAATACAAAATCATGCGGCAGATTCAGGGAGAAAACTTACCTTTAACCAGCCAACGTATGTAAATTCTGAAACAGATCCTTATGTCGTGGGCGGGGTTTATTTTGATATCTCTACTAGCGCACTATCGTCTGGCTCGCTTACCGTGACGGGGGTTGATTTCGTGGTGTTTAAAATATAATGAGAACTACGCTACCGATTGCATCAGGCTTTTATACTTCCGACGCATTGCCGTTGAGCGCTCAACGGGCAGTTAATTGGCGACCTTCCGTCCCTCAGTCTGCCACTATTACTGATGCTAATTTATTCAGCACTGAAGGCATTACGGCCCTTATTTCAGGTAGTGTGTTAGATGAATGTAGAGGTGCGCATGTTTTGGCGGGTATACCTTATTTCGTTATCTCTAACATCCTTTACCGGGTAGAAAGAACGCTAGTTGACAGCGTTGCTGTATTTAACATAGTTAATGCGGGAACAATAGCGGGCACTAGGCGCGTATATATGGCAGATAACGGCACTCAGTTATGTATTGTCGCTATTCCTGATACCGTAACAACAGGCAAAAGCTATATTTTCACAGCCGCACCCGATACTTTGACAGAAATTACAGACCCCAATTTTGACGGGCCAGCATCAAGCGTTATTTATACTGCAGGTTACTTTTCGTTCCATAAATCAGACGGGAAGAAGTTTTTTAATTCACCTTTGAATAATGGGCTTACTGGCTATGATCCGTTGGATTTTAACGTTGCCGTTTCCGACCCAGATCAAATAAGGGGCCAAGGCGTACTTAACGGACAATTGTATATTTTCGGATCTGAAACTATCCAGCCTTTTAGGAATGTTGGACGCGCCCCTTCGCCATTCGCGCCGGTTGTTGGTTCAACTATAGATATAGGAGTTTTTTCTTCTCAGTCAATCGTTAAGTTTGGCGGAGGGCTTGCGTTTGTTGGGGGTGGCGTCGACGAGTCCCCAGCAATTTGGCTAGTGTCAGGTGGGCAGCAACGCAAATTATCCACAATTGCAATTGACAACGAGCTATCGAAGTTATCGATTGAAGAGCTGGATGGCCAAGTTTTCTCATGGACTTATGCAGAATCAGGGGCTTATATGCTTGGAATTTCGACACCTCCAACGTGCTATGTTTACGATTTAACCAATGACCGATGGCATGAAAGGCAATCAATTAACAAGTCAAGCCTTTCTGCTTACCGCGTCTCTCATATCGTAACGGCGTACGGAATAACTCTCGTCGGAGATTCGCAAACGGGGAATATTGGCGAGCTGAGAGAGGATGAGTCGTTAGAGTATGGAATACTTACGCCAAGGCTGGTAACGTCTAGGCCATTCGATAATTCTGGTGCGGCAGTTAACGTTGCATCAATAGAAGCGGTTATAGAGTCTGGGGTGGGGCTGGCTAACGATTTAAAAGTACAAACAGGGACTAACATTGCCGGTGCCGCTGTTTATGCCACTGGTGGATCAGATCCTAAAATAACCCTTTCATGGTCTGATGATGGCGCTAGAACTTTCGGCGGCTTTATATCCAGATCAATGGGCAAAATAGGCGAATATACGCAGCGCCCTGTCTGGAATAGGCTTGGTAGGTTTGCCCGTCAAAGAGTGTTACAATTCGAGGTATCAAGCCCGACAAAGGCTACGTTAATCAAGGTAGAGGCTGACATTGGCTGAATTCATACAAGCACCGGCAATAACTGATAAAATCATACGTGATGGATTTGCTAGTGTGCAGTTTTCTACGTGGATGGATCAGGTTACGGAAGCGGTAAAGCCGCCTTTAGTTGGATCTGGAAGCCCAGAGAGCGTGGTTATTGCCGCCGTGGGACGATGGTACGTTAATACCGATAGTGCCGGCACCGGAATTTACTTAAAAAACACAGGGGAGGGAAATACTGGATGGATAGCGAGATCATAGTAAAACGCCTATACGATTACGAAATCGTCTTAGGCACTATGGATGCCGTGTGGGACGATATATCCGAGACAGGAGTGGATAGATACCAGCCAGATTTAATCAATGAAATATGGCTTGGTCTATTCTTAAATGGCAAATACCTTGGAATGTATAGGTTCAATTCGCTTTCGCGCATTTTGCTAGAGGGGCATGTTTTTATGTTGCCAGAAATGAGAAAGCATTCATTGTTAGGCGGCCAAGCTGTAATGAGCTGGCTTTGTTCTAATACAGGATTCAATAAAGTAATCGTAAATATACCCGAGTGCTTTCCTAATGTTATTAAGTTTGTTTCTGCATTAGGGCTGGCGGAGCAAGGTTACAACTCAGAAGCTTGGAGCAGGGATGGCGTTTTCGGAATTTTTCAATACGGTATAACACGGGATCAAATAAAATGCCAACAGCAATAGCAATTGTTGCGACCGGAGTGGCCGTAAAGGGCCAGCGTGACGCAAAGAAAGCAAACCAAAGAGCAGCTGATAAACAAAGGGGCGCAGCAATACAATCGGCAAATCTTCTGGATAAAGCAGGGAAAGCCGGCGAAGCTGATATTATGCGACAAAGCGGTTTAGCGGCTGAAACATCAAGCCGAGGAGCTAGCGAAGCGTCGGCGCAATTAGATCCGTTTGCAGATTTGCAAGCGATTCAGCAAGCACAAGAGGAATTTATAGGCAACTTGCCTGTGAGCGGCGCAATTGCCGATTCTATTCGAGCGGCTTCCACTGACTTTATTAGAAGTAGGCCTGAAATGTTTGACTTGTCGCCCGTCGTTAGTCGAGAAGTTGATCGGCAGGGGGATTTATCAGTTAGTGCGGCCAGCCCAGACTTTAGAAATTCATTACTGGCAGCGGGGCAGCAAGGTTTAGCGGCCACTTCAGATCAGGCGCAAATTAAACGTGCAGGGCTACAGCGACTTTCAGACCTAGCCGGTATCACCGCATCCAATAGAGCGACAGCGTTAGTTGGTAACACCCCTCAGTTAGCGCAACTGCAGGCAAGCGGAAACGAGGCTCGATTATTGTCGGGGATAGCAGGCCAAAGAGCAAACACGCAAACAGCAGAATCGGTAGCAGGTTTAGCGGGTCAATTATTTGGCCCAAAAAATGGGCTACTGAGAAAAGATGAATTCGGATTTAGAAAAGGGCAAGACCCTTTTGACACAGGTGATTTCTAATGGCTATCGGTGGCTTAATGAACAAAACAATTGGCGCGGTTACGGCTCCCTCTGGGGGCTTTGCAAGCGTCGATGACTTAATACAGGCTAGAGCTCCGCAAGCGTTAAGTATATTGCAGCAAGGATCTAACCAGCAGTTAGACCTATCTAGGCAAGCCACACAGGCGAGCTTAGATCCATTGCAGCAAGTGGACGACTTACGAGGCTTCAACGAGCAGCAGGCTATTCTGGGGCTTCAGGGTGGCGCGGCACAAGAGCAGGCGATAGGCAGTATTCCCGTATCTCAGTTTAATCAGGAATTGCAGCGCAGACAGCAGCAGCAGTTAAACCGAGGCGCTTCCGCACGCGGTGAGTTGGGCGGCGGCGCAAGTATTCAGGCCGGACAGCAGTTAGCTGGGGCGCAACAAGCAAACATTATTCAGCAAAGGTTGGCACAGCTAGAACCCTTGGCGGCATTGTCTCGAAGTGTTCGCGGTGATATGGCGTCGGTTATTGAGGGTGGCGCAGTAAACGAGGCTAATATTCAGCAGGGTCTGGGAACGCAAATGGCAAATATTCGATTAGGCTCAACGGCACCACAGATTCAGGGCATACAAAATGCAGCTGAGATTTCTGGGCTTCAAGGTATTTCAAGCGCAAACCAAAGAGCGCAAACTAATAACCAGCTTGCTAGTTTGGCAGGCACATTTTTCGGGGGTTCATAATGGTTTCTTCTGTATTAGCTCAAGCAATTTTAAATAATGACGGGCCGGATCTTGTAGGTAGCTTTCGTGAGGGCCAAGAGATTTCACGCCAAAGCAAAGTTAAAGAGCTTTCAGGTCAAGCATTAAAAGGCAATGAGGGCGCTTTAGAGGAGCTTTCGGGTTTAGATCCTGAGATAGCTTATGGGCTAGGTGAAACGCTTAGGGCTAGGAGCGCGAAAGACATAAATGATTTTATTCGTGACGCTAGAATAGGATTGGATCAGCTTAAAAACGGTGACGTTCAAGGCGCTATAGCGTTTGGGTATCAGCGTCGTGACTCGATCAAGCAGCGCGGTGGCGACACTACACAAACCGACAATTACATATCCTTGCTTGAGTCTGGCGATATTGAAAGCGCTATGCAGGGTTTGCAGGGCTTGGTTGGGTCTATTGATCAGGCTAAACAGCCATCATCTATAGTCGAACGTGATAGGTTGCTCAAAGACCTAGAATCTCCGAACGAAAACGTACGAAAGTCAGCAGAAATAGCATTAAAGCTTTCAGCGCCAGCAAAATCCGGGATGGGAGCTGACGAACAAGTAAGTCTAGCCAGAAGAAAAGCGCAGGCGCGTGCAGAGGTTGAGCTAGGCACTGCCGGGGATATTGAAAGGCTAAAAGCAGAGCAAAAAGCCACAGGCAAGGGTATTTCAGAAAGGCAGCAAGAGTTTATTGATAGTGGTGTTTCGGCTGCTGACAGTACTGCAAATATCAGGCGATCCATTGCTCTTCTCGATGAAGTTAAAACGGGCGGTTTTGCGGCTGTCTCTGCAAAAGCAAAAAGGCTGCTTGGTGTAGAGTCTGCCAACGAGGGAGAGCTTGCAGCAAATTTAGGGCAATCGGTTTTAGCTCAATTAAAGCCTTTATTTGGGGCTGCATTTACAGCGGCAGAGGGTGAGCGATTAGAATCTATATCTGCACGATTTGGTTCAAATACTGAAACAAATAAACGGCTCTTAGGTCAAATACTCAAAGTCTCTGAAAGGTCAGCACGCCGAGCGATTAAAGCGGCAGAGAAAGCCGGTGATGACTTTACTGCGCAAGAGATTAAAGACGCGCTATCCTTTGTGTTGGATGATGCACAACCAGATGAAATTGCAGCGCCACTTACTGAGGCACCACAAAGCTCCAGTGGTGAAATAAAGTTTATGGGGTTTGAATAATGCCTATTGCTAAAGTTAAATTAGAAGATGGTCGCATAGCTCGCTTTGAGGTTCCGGAGGGGACTACAGAGGCGCAAGTGTTGCAATTTGCGGAAGAGAATAAGGCGCAATTTGACTTGCCGTTAACAGAGCAGCAAGCACCTATTGATGCGGCTGCTACACAGCCAGAAGCGCAAGATGTTTCTTTTGGCGAGGGTTTGTCAGAAGGTTTTGAGCGCGGCCTAAAAAAAATGATTGGTGGGCTTACGCAGAAAGGGTTTCAATCCCTAATGCCCAGCATGGAGAGTAGCTTAAATCAACTGAAAACGGATGTTGCAAATAATGCAGTGCCAGATAGTGAGATTGTCCGAACACTTCAGCGTATTGAGCAGCTAGAAAGCGCCGTTGGAGAAGGAAAAAAAAGGCTAGTTGGTGCTGAGGCAGAAGAAACTCAGAGCCGTAAAGACTTTGAGCGAATATCTGAAGGCGCTCCGATATCATCATTTATTGGTGAGGCAGGGGGTCAGCTGGCCGGTGGGTCAATGCTGCTTCCGGTGGGTGCAGCTATTCCCGCGACAACAATTGGAAAAATGACTGCTGGCGGGGTAGCTGGCGCCGCAAGTGGATTTGCACAGCCAACCATTAAAGAAGAAGACCCGCTAGATGCGGCTAAAGTTGGCGGTGCATTGGGGGCTACCCTTCCTTTTGTTGCGGGGAAAGTTGTTGCCCCAATTGCTGGCGCAGCTATAGCACCGGTAAAGCAGAAGTTGTTTAATTATTTTGGTAAATTATCTCCAAAACAACAAAAGATAATTGATGCAATTAATCTTAATCCGAGAGATCCGGACTTTGCAAAATTTGACGTTGTTGAGGGAATCCCAAAGCAAAACGCTGCATTTAAGATGGCTATAAAGCAATCTGGAAGCCCAGAATTAGTGTCTGTTATGACAGCGGCGTCTAAGACAGATAAGGCCGCGTTTAAAAATATGCTTAATATCATTAAGCAAGGAAAGCGAGATCCTTTATTTGCAGATCGCGTAAGAGTTGGGCATGTTGTTGGGAAATCGCTGTCAGAAAGGCTTGGCGCACTTAAAGAGTTGAACAGTCAGGCCGGAAAAGAGATTGATAAAGTGGCTAGAAGGGCGCTAAAAGGCAAGTCAATAGACGTTAGCGAGGCAAAGCAATCATTTAAAAATAAGCTTGAAGGTTTGCGCGTCAATTACAATCCAGCTACGGGAGCAGTATCTTATAAGGGGTCGGCTCTTGAGGGCGAAGGGGGTGGTCAAGCCCGTGATTTAATAACAAGGCTAGCAAATAACTTTAAGAGCGATTCTATTGATGCTTCTGACGCGCATTTTGCAAAAAGGCTTATCGATCAAAAAGTCTCATTTGGAAAATCTGATGGTGGATTTACAGGAGAAATTGATAGAGCTATAAAAGGATTTCGGTCTGATATTAATTCTACTATAGGGCAAAACTTCCCTAAATATGCGGCTGCAAATAAAAAATACTCTACAACCGTTAGCGCAATTGACAATTATCAAGATACAGTGGGGAAAAAAGTTAACCTTGATTCAGCTAACGCGCTTGGAGTTTCATCTAGAGGGTTTACCAATAACACCATCAAAAGAGATAACTTGCTAGGGAGCCTAGAAGAGATTCAGGGCGTTTTGGCAGAGAATGGAGTTAAGTTTAAAGACGATATATTGACTCAAGTTAATATAACCAACGCTTTAGAAAAAAGATTCAAGACTCAAGGCTCCACCACTCTTGACGCTAGTGTGGCCAAAGGTGTAGGGCAGGCTGTTACAAAAAGCAAAGTGGAACTTGCTGTTGATCTTGTTGGTAGCGCGGTAGATAAAGTTAGCGGCGTGACTGACGATAAGGCAATAGAGGCATTATTAAGAATTACAGAATAGACTTAACCCACCCGATAAGGTGCATTGAGGCCAATATAGTAACAGCAAGCCCGCCTAGATATGGGCTGATAGCGAAAAGTATTAATAGTAGTATAATTTGCATAAATTAGATATTAGCATAGGGTAAAATAATGACAAGATTAATAGACGCACTAGAACAGGTTTTTCTACCAAATGGACTTCTTGACTTTTACGAGACGGGCGGAAGCACGGTGCGTAAAACCACTTATGCAGATGCGGAGCAGACTATAGCGAACGATAATCCGGTAGTTTTAAATGGAGACGGTCGAGTGCCCAACGTGTTTGGGAGCGGGGTATATCGGGTAGTTTTAAGAACGACAGCAGGGGCGCAAATATTGCAACGCGACCCTGTAGGCGGTGACACCAGCCTTGCATTCGGTGCGGATTGGATCTCTACCTACCCGTACGGTATATCTGATGCTGTTCGAGATGACGGGCGATACTGGGAGTCATCTACAGCCAACAATATAGGCAACGCCCCATCTACCGATGGCGGCACAAGCTGGATTGAATTGGATATCAGGATAATTGGGCGCGTGGAAACTTACGCACAGCTAGACGCCATCCCTGTGCAAAATACGGGCGCAGTAATCACAGTTACGGGCGAAGGTATCTCAGGCCAGTTCGTTGTCGAAGATGGCGCACATACTGCAAACGTAGGTACTATTCGAGACTTTACTAACGCGGTAGGGAATCAGTATTTAAGACGGCTAGATGATGGAGCTTTAGATGTTAAATGGTTTGGAGCAGTTGGTGATGGGGTTGCTGATGATTCGGCCGCACTAATAGCCGCTATAGCTGCTGCATCAGCTAAAAACGGGGCAGAGGTTGTATGCCCTCCCGGTGTTTATGCTCTAGCTAGTCAGATAATAGTAGATGATTCTAATATAGTGATTACGGGTGCAGGGAGCACTCTGTATCACGACGGGGGTACGGGAGATACGCCAGCAACGAAATTCTTGTGGATTGGCGGTGCCACAGATGCAGTATTTAGATTTCAGACGCCTAATTCTGGCATTGGCGTTTCTAAGAAAAACGGTATGGGCATGCACCGCGCCATGATTGATGGTAATAGTGTTGCCTCACGGTCTATAATTTTCACCTCCATTCACTCTAGTAATTTCAGCGATTTATACTCGTACGGCTGCTTGACTGATCACTATTTGCTGACGACATATACAACAACAGGTGCATCGGAGGCAATGGACTTGCAGCAATGCACTTTTGACAATTTAAAATGGCGGTCTATAGATTCCACTGCTTTAAAATTGTGCAGTGGTCTTGTATTGCAAGCGCACGCTAACCCATCTACGGGTAATGTCAGTCTTAATCGCTTCACAAATATAAACGGGCAGTCTTGGAACGGCTCGGGCGGTGCTTCGGGGATTGTATTATCTGATGGCGATAATAACGATTTCAATAACTGCCAAGTTTATAGGATCGGTGGAACAGTAGTCGCAGGCATACTTCTAATCGGCAATACTTTTATGGATTCCAACAGATTCTATGGAGTTACTTCCGGTGGAACTAACGGTATAGTGATACAGGGAACAGCTTCCGGATACTCTTCCAACCCAAAAAAATGTAGCTTTATGCTTCCCGATACAGGGAACGGGACGCAAGAACCTGTTGTTGACGCTGGAGTTACATACGGGTGGTACGATGACCAAGGTGTGCTAGCTGGAATGGGTTATTCTAAAGCAGCTATTTCAGATAATATTGCGGACGCAATCACACAAAGAGCATTAATCACGACTGAGACATTAAGAATTTCTAACAACTCTCAAAACCATGTTATCTTAACAACTCCCACTGCATCATGGGGGATGAATATTGATGGGGCTACTGGGGACTTACGATTTAATAGGATTGCTGGTTCTGGTTCCATTAATCTTGGAAATGGTGCGCAAGTTAAAATAAACACTAAGCTAGTTACAGAGGGGGCGGCTGACTCTGGTGGCGCTGGGTTCAAATTGTTAAGAATACCTAATTAACTTATATACGCACTTCTGTAAACGGTGTCATTACCTCAGTTGTATAAATTTAAAAGAGATGAGTAGAAAATATGCTAGATCACGAATGCCCCGTAGAGGGGCCTATTCTTATCGAAGAAGATAAGCCGTGTAATTGGTGTGACGAGCTAGATTAAAAAAACCGCCCAGTTAAAGGGGCGGTAATATTATCACGCTGCAAGCATCGGCTTAGATAGCCACCTAGTACCCATAAATGCGCATCCTGTGACGTTTAAGCTATAGTCTGTCTCAATGTACCCGTCAGATTTTAAAGTCCTCAGAATGCCCTTAACGGTCTTTATAGCAAGGTTTGCTGAATTGCATAGATGCCTGTTACTGGGCCACTCTCTATTTTCTTTGTAATACGCCAGAATTAAATTATACATTCTAGTTTCTTTATTTGATTTGTCTGTCATGATAGCTTCCCGTTAGTTATAATGTTGTTCGTTACGTTGCTCGTCTTGAGCATCTTCTTCTACCAGTATCTTAAACTCTTGTTGCATCCGTCGCAGTTCTTGGCGGTATTCATCTTCGCTTATATCGCCAAAAGTATATCTGTCATCGATAGACTGCTCTTCTTTCTTCATTTGACTGTCAATGCTCATTGTTACACCCTATTAGTTATTTTATGCAGCTTTGTTAAAATATCTGTGATTATCTCGGATTTCGCCTCAAGTCTTATTGCCTCCCTCGCGCCTACATCTTTATAACTGGTCATTACCGCATTGATAGAATCTGACACGTTTAAATAATAATCAATTATGTCGTCCAGCGCTTTACGCTCTGCTTTAGTCATAATATTCTCCAATGTAGTTATAAATCTTTTGCAAGCGAAGCCTGTAAGCCTTTTTAAACCATCCAGAATTTCTCTCGTGTGCAATGCCTTGACAAAACAAACTAAATCCCTGCATGGTTTCCAAGCTCTTGTAAGGATTGTTTTTATAGGTTCCATGCTCCGCTTTTTCTATATCAAGAGCGTGCCTAATATCCTCAAAAGCCAATCGTGAGCGGCTTTCTCTCATTACCATTTCACGCGATACCACGCTTTTTTTCCACATAATATTCTCCAATGTAGTTATAAATATTTTTCTATTTTATCGCGCAATTCAAAGTCAAAATCTTCATATCCAGCCTCTTGGATCGCCCCCCATGCAAGCCCTAGCAAGTGTTCAAGCTCTTGAATTCTCTTGTTCATGGCAAATAGTTCTGATTCTTCTTCTGTTCCATTGTCTGGCTCATTCATAATATCCCCCTATTTTATTAATTTAGCGACTGTATAAATATCGCTCGCTTTTCCTTCGTTTCTTCTTTAGTCATTCGGTTGCTGTTGTTTGGGCTAGGCTTCCCAGTCCACGCACCATGCCGTATTAACTGGTTGCGCAGATAGATATACCCTCGCGAATAAACGTAATGCGATATAGCTGTTAACGTATAGCCATCGCTTAACAGCTCTAAAACCATAGCTATATCAATTTTGGTGAGGTTTTTGTGGTGCATTACTTACTCCTTCCCACAGTGCGCATCATCAGCGCAATTCTTTTAGTTAGATCGCCCACAATAAAATCTTTCTTTTCATTCTCTTGATTTAATTCTTTTATTTTTTCTGCCATTTCAACAACCAATCTCGCTGATATTGTCATGTTTGCCCCGTACGGGCTTCGAGTCGCTTCGTCATACGCGCTACTTAATCCAACTATTGGTTTCATTACTTACTCCATGATCTCAATTGATTTACCACTCTAAACCTTTTACATTAAACGTAGCTTTACAGTGTGAGCATGTAACATTGTCACATTCAAAATCTTCGTTATCTCAATTATTTGGGAACATTTGTCGCAGCAACATACTTTCATCGTCATGTTCGGTTCCATTCGTGTCCGCTTCATCCATCAGGTTTATGTAAGTGCCGCATTCATTATTTGGGCATGTAACGTACATATTAATGCTTAATGTTGCTCCTACTATTTCTTTATTCATTTCGCCCACCCCTTATCTAATAATCGTTGTCTTACGGTTGGTAGCTTTCGGATCTAAATCATTGCGAGCCTCAAAGTACTCGCTCAAGGCTTTATTAACTACCCAGATTTGCGATCTGCCTTCGTCTTTGCAGTGTTTCTTTAGCTTATTAAATAGCTCTTCATCTAGTCGGAATGCGGTCGGTACCGTCATTTGTATTCTCCCTGTTATATTGTGTTATACATAGTATAGAGGTTGTTTATTCTTTGCAAGCGCTTTGTTCGTCGGGAAACATATTTCTATCGTTGAACAGTTTTCGCATATTCTCCCTGAACTCAAGATAGTTAGGGCCGGTCGTTTTTTTCTTCTTGTCAATATTTTGCATGGCTTCCTTCAGGATTGAGCCGATACCTTTGAATGACTCCATGTTATTTGCCTGCAAATGGTTTGTATGATGGCGCTTTTGGCTCTTGAGTGTAGTTTATTTCTTCGTATCTCATTGTTGAGAAATCAGCTTTAAAGAAATGATCTTTTAGCTCGCCGTCCCTGCTCTTTCGCATAGTAAGCTCGGTGATTCCTTTGTCGGGCGAATCTTCGTTGTAATACTCATCGCGGTAAAGAAACGTGATTATGTCGGCGTCTTGCTCAATTTGGCCGGTAGACCTAAGATCAGACATTAGGGGCCGCTTATTTGGGCGCTTTTCAACTTCTCGACTAAGTTGTGCCAGCGCAATAATTGGGCACCCTGTATCTTTTGCCATCGCTTTAAGGCCGCGACTTACTGAGCTAGTCACTTCAAAGTCACCCTTGGAATTCTTGCACGTCATAAGCTGAAGATAATCGACAACAATTAAATCGACTTTTCTTTTTCTATTAAACTTTCTAGCGATTGCCTTCGCGTGCGATATATCAATGCCGGATATGTCAATAATATTCAAGCTGTAATCTTTTATCGTAGAAACGCCAGCGGCTAAGCTAGACCAGTTCTCATCGCTCAGGCGTGCCGACTTAATGATCTTTGAATCTACGCCACTACACGATGTTATAACGCGATCAGTAAGAGATTCTTTTGATGACTCCGCGCTGAAATAAAGAACGTTGCCGCCAGCTTTTGCTATGTTTTGGCATATAGCCAAGCTGAAAGCTGTCTTACCCATCGACGGCCTAGCACCTATAACCCAGTAGTCAGCAGGCTTTAGCCCCATGATTGTCTCATCTAAAGAGTCAAACCCAGTGCGAAGACCATCAAACCCTCCCCCGGCCTTAAAGCGTGCATCAAGATTCATCATTTGACCCCTGACGATATCTTTAAATTCTTTGTAGCCATCAACCTGAATATCGGTGCTTTCAAGAATTGCGCCAACGTTACTGACCGCATCGGCATAGCTTTCAACGCTATCAAGATTTGCAAGAGCATCACGAAGCTTGTAGCCCAGGCTTCTTAGGTTTGATTTATCTTTTAGTACTCGCGCATAGGATAGTGCATTTGCAGACGTTGCCATTCCGTGAAACAGGTCAGACAAGAAAGGCATGCCGCCTACCTGATCTAAAACACCCTTGCTGGACAGTTTTTCAGCGAGGCTTATA
>TARA_R110000737_G_scaffold157205_1_pt1 | contig 22684 bp, 23 predicted proteins | sample TARA_R110000737 | Tara Oceans TARA_R110000737 (sample SAMEA4398027) | marine metagenome | biome: Polar Biome; feature: [SRF] surface water layer (ENVO:00010504); material: water (ENVO:00002006), including particulate matter (ENVO:01000060) such as... | depth 5 m | reverse complement strand
CGGAAAATAAGTGAAATTGTCGCACAATTGCGCTCTGAATACGAGGCTGCCGTCAAATAATATTTTATGAAAGAGATTTCTTTGCGTTCCATTCGGTGGAAATTGTTTTTACTAGGCAAATTTGGAATTCCTATGCTAGGATTCGCTCGTCCAAAATTATTGTCAATCGATGCGGATGAGGTAAGAATGAGAATAAAACTGAGACGCAGAACAAAGAACCATTTGAAATCAATGTACTTTGGAGCTTTAGCTGTTGGGGCGGATACTGCGGCAGGATTGCATGCTTTTTACCTATCGCAAACGCAAGGATTGAATATTTCTTTGGCATTTAAAGCGGTTGACGGTCAATTTCTTAAAAGAGCAGAAACGGATGTTGTTTTCGTCTGCAAACAAGGGAAGCTAGTAAAAGACATGATGGATGAATCGGCCAAAACTGGCGAACGAATCAATCAAGAATTACTGGTAGAAGCCTATAATACTTATGATGAAGTAGTGGCAACTTTTAAAATGACACTTTCCTTAAAAGTGAAGTAGAATTTTACTTTTATATTTGCACAAAAATCAAAGCATGCGTTGGATTACTCCACGAGAATTAAATTCCCTTTTATCTTCTGAAACGCCTTGTTTGGTGGTCGATATTCGTGAAACGTACGAAACAAAGATTTGTCAAATTCCATCTTTGCATATTCCAATGGCAGAAATAGCTGAGCGTTATATGGAAATTCCGAAGGACAAATCTATCGTTATCATGTGTAAAACAGGAAAAAGGGCAGAGGCAACGGCGAATTTAATGGAATGCGAACTAGGCTTTTCAGATTTATACATTCTTGAAGGCGGTATTTTAGGCTGGATAGCAGAAATTGATTCACAATTAGAAGTTTATTAATGGAGAAAGAAAGATCACTTGCACAAAAAGGATTGCTAACCTTGAAAGGAATAGCAATGGGCGCAGCGGACGTTGTACCGGGAGTTTCTGGAGGAACTATCGCTTTCATCACAGGAATTTATGAGGAATTGATAACTAGCATCAACAATATAAATCTTGGTGCTTTGAAAATTCTAAAGAAAGATGGATTCGGTACTTTTTGGAAACACGTTAACGGAACTTTTTTCGTTTTTCTATTCGGTGGAATAGCAGTAAGTATTTTAAGTCTAGCTAAAATTGTTCTTTACCTTCTTGAAACGCATCCTGTTTTAATTTGGAGTTTCTTCTTTGGATTGATTATCGCGAGTACGATAATTGTTGGCAAGGCAATTAAAAATTGGGATATTCCTGTTATAATGTTCTTTTCCATAGGAACGGTAGCAGCATTGTTCATTTCTTCAATACAAACGATAGCTTCTGTTGATGCGACTTGGTACATATTTTTAAGTGGCTGTATTGCTATTTGCGCAATGATTTTACCTGGAATTTCAGGTTCTTTCATACTAGTTTTACTGGGAAGTTACCATGTTGTTCTCAGCGCGCTAGAAAGTCGCGACTTAGGCATAATCGCTGTTTTCATGGCAGGATGTTTGGTCGGAATTTTGTCATTTGCACGTTTGTTGAAATATCTTTTCACCAAGTTTAAAGAGATTACAATTGCGGTTCTAACTGGCTTTATGCTCGGTTCACTTTACAAAGTTTGGCCGTGGAAAGTAAATATTGGAAGCGCTCCGTTAGTTATTCATTCCGACGGAAAACAAGATTGGATGACGAGCAATGTATTACCAAATGGATTTGATGGCGACCCACAATTGGGATTGGCTATTGTTTTTATGATTGTTGGTTTAGCGCTTGTTTTGATCCTGGAAAAAGTGGGTAAAAAATACGCATGAAAACATTCGGACTAGTTGGAAAGACCTTAACTCATTCTTTTTCGAAAGATTTTTTCACTCGTTTTTTTGAGAAAAATCAACTCGATGCCGAATACAAAAACTTCGAACTAGCCGATATTTCAGAGATTGAATCATTGCTCGAAAATGATTCTTTATCAGGTTTAAATATCACTATTCCGTACAAATCTGCAGTAATTCCATTTCTGGATGAATTATCTCTAGAAGCTACCGAAATAGGTGCAGTTAATACTATTTCTTTTAAGAATGGAAAGTCAATCGGCTACAATACTGACGCTTTTGGGTTTCATCAATCCGTAAAACCATTTCTAACTTTCCACCACGAAAGAGCATTAATTTTGGGAACAGGCGGAGCATCAAAAGCAGTTGCTTATGTTTTGAAAAAACTAGGAATCCAAGTACTATACATTTCCAGAAACCCAGAAGCCGATAATCAATTTGCATACGAAGACATCAATAAATACATGTTGAGCGCATGCAAATTAATCGTGAATTGTACGCCAGTTGGTACTTTCCCAAATGTCGATGAGTGCCCAGAATTTCCTTTTGAACATTTAAGCGAAGAACATTTGGTAATCGATTTAATCTACAATCCCGAAAAAACAAAATTCTTAACCCAATCTGAAGAAAACGGGGCGACTATACTAAATGGAAAAGCAATGTTAGAACAGCAGGCGATGAAGGCATTTTCTTTGTGGAATCATGACTCTAAATATTAGGATTTTAAGAATAAGCACAATTTAAAAATTCACCTTTGAGTCATCTGCCATTTATTGCCAATAATAATTTTTCGAGTACTGACTTTCGTTCCCCAATAGTAAAGCGCAGCGCCACCAGCTGTAACAGCGGATGGCAAAAGAATACCCACATCATTTAATAAGGTTATTGCTGCCCCCACCCCAAGGTAAACAGCAAACATGCCAGGCAATTTCAAAAGCGTCCCAGCAAATCTTGCAGCATTACTTTTTTTAATTTTATAACGAACCACGTCAGTACTAGATATTAGAGTAAGTGAATCAACTTTCTTTAATTTTCGCTGCCTACTAAAGCCAATTTGGTTGCCATCAACCGAACGAATATATCCTCTGTATTTATTTGACGAAGTGGAAAATTTGACTTTTTTATCATTGAATAAAGAATACTCTTTTTCATTCTTGTTGTTGAAAAATTTTATGGTGTCGGCAGAACTTTTGCTACCTGAAAACGGAATCCGATTTGTTTCATCTACTTTCAAAATAACTATATTTTCGCCTTGGTCCGATAAGATTGTGTCTACATTAATTGGTCGAATTAAATGTGGCGTTATGCAGCCTTTACAATCTGGCTGATATTTGACCCATTTCTCATGTACTTTAATTTTTTTTGCTTTTACATGAATACCATTGGTCAATACAATGTAATTAGCCTCTTCAATTTGAGCCGAAACGCCAAGATATGTAAAAACGATTGCAAGCATAATTGAATATTTCATATAGAGCAGAATAAAATTCTCTCGCTGTTTTGCGAAGTGATCAAGGTACTCAATTAAAAAGATATTCAGTATTTGAATTTAGGACTCAAAAACTCATCAGTCCATAATTCTAAGTGTCCATTACTTCTTCACTAGGACTTTTGTGGCGAAAAAAACTATAAATATCTATTAGGAATACAAGGTAAAATCAACTCTACCGATTTCTTCAAGCTTGTCATTTCATCTGTATTCGGATAATAATCTTCAACAGGAATAACACCATTTTGATTGATACTAGAGTAGAGGCTTAGAAAAATGTCTTGTTTGCCAAGTTCCTTTTTCAGAAATTCAGGTAGTAATATACTTACAGGTTTGTTCTCTCCTTTGTCAGTAAGTAAGGATTCGAAAATATTAATGGCACAATAACTTACACCATACATTGTCGCTTGCTGTGTCATTTTAATTTCTTTTGCGGCGTTTTTCGTTAAATTCAAACAACTTTCAATGGTAGAATCATCTAAAAATTTTTCAAATTGCAGACCGTTAATGGTGGACAATTGCCTACTGAGAAAAGCCGTTTCACCATGTTCTCCATGCACAATAGCATCTATTGATTTCGCATCTTTTATTTCAGCCTGTAAATAATAATTCATTCGAATAGAATCCAAAAAAGTGCCGGTTCCAAAAATATGATCGGCTGGCAGACCTGTGATTTTGTAGGTTATGGCTGCTATGATATCAACTGGATTTGCGACAATGATAATAAACGGAACTTTATTTGGCTTAAAATCTTTAAAAATAGCTTCAGTAATTTCTATACTTTGATGACAAGTATACAATCTCGATTTATCTTTTGGAACTGAGGCTCCTGCACAATGAAATATAAAATCAGAGTTATTAAAATGCGCTTTGCTGTTATGAATTATTTTGTGATTCGAAAACAACTGATTCCCTTGTTGTAAATCAAGAATAGCCCCAGCGACATTTGGATTTATATCGACAATATTGATAATAAAACGATGCTCTTTCTTTGGCAAAAGCAAGGCACAAATCAGTTTCCCAATATTGCCAAAACCCACTATGCTGATCACCAAATCCATCGCTGCCCGTATTGTCTAAGTTAGTGAATTTATAAACAAGAAACAATAATACGTTAAGAGACGATTGCCTCACAATTCTCAATTCTCTAATGTCCATTCTCCATTTTTTAAGGCAAGAAACAGTTTCAAATGCCTACCTTATCAAAAAATGAGAAAACCGAATGAATTCCCACATAGAAGTAAACAAGCCAGAACCCATTGCACTTGATGAAAGTCTGAGAATATTTAAGAAAGGAAGTGATATAGATGCAACGCTAGAAGCGTTAGTAGAAGGTGAAGCCATATTGATTGAGGAATTTTATAGCGATGGATTAGCTCTTCTCAAAGAAGTTCATCGATACTTGCGACTAAAACTCCCAAACAATTCTTTTGAGGAACAGCGAGATTTTCGTGCAGAATATTATAAACTTTCGAATCAAGTTTTAATAGAGATTTCCAATCAAAAATTGAGTGCAAAGAAATCACCAAGCATTGGCTGGTTAGCAAAATTTTACCCTGAAGACAAACGATTTTTGCTCACTTTTCCTCAAATACAAGGATTGAATAGCGCTTGGCAATGGCATAAAAATGGTGTTTCATTGCCCGTTCTTCGGAATAAAATTCATCCGTATTATGGAACGTATTTTCCTACGCGTTTTGAACATTTAACTCTTTTCGACAATTGGTTGACGCATTACGAAGGACCAAAGAAAACAGCGATAGAAATCGGAGTAGGGTGTGGCGTTTTGTCTTTACAGATGATACAGCATAATTTTCAAAAGGTATTTGCGACGGACATTAACCCGAACGCAATTGTTGGATTGACAGAATTTATGGGAACGACAAAGCTTTCTCGAAAAATAGAACTGGATTTTGGACATCTCTTTGGCAAATGGTATAAACCAACTGAGTTGATTGTATTTAATCCACCATGGCTGCCAGGGAAACTGAATATGAGTAGTATTGATGATGCAATTTATTACAATAAAACGCTATTTCCAGAGTTTTTCGCTGAGGCTAAAAAACGGCTTTTACCCGAAGGAAAACTGGTTCTCATCTTCTCAAATTTGGCTCAAATAACGGAGGTGACCAAGGAACACCCTATTGAAAAAGAACTGGCAGAAGGAAACCGATTTACGTTGGAAAGATGCTTTAAGAAATCAGTAAAAGCTGCTTCCACAAAAACAAAACGCGATCAACATTGGCGCGAGGAAGAGGAAGTTGAGTTGTGGGTTTTGGTGAATAATTAAAAAAGGGCTTTTGGGCTTTGGCTTTTGGCTCGTTTCGCTTTGGTGTTTGGCATTAAATCATATTTTGCCAACAGCCAACAGCCAACAGCCAACAGCCAATTCATCTCAACTTTCTTTTCTCAATTCAGCACTCCACGTACATCCGTTAGTAATCGGAACTGCTCAGGTAATCTTAAATCAAAAGTTTATTGACAACATTGTAGCCAGTATTAATTAACTTTGATATATGGAGAAATCACTTGGGATATTTGAAAAGTATTTATGGATCTGGGTCTTTTTATGCATGCTTATAGGTGTAGTATTTTCAGTTTACATCCCTGGTTTTAGTATTTGGCTGGATCAATGGAAGATAGGAAACGTCTCTATTCCAATTGGAATTTGTTTGTTTTTAATGATGTATCCTGCTCTTCTCAATTTTCAGATGAATGAAGTTAGGAATCTGCTGAAAGCCCCAAAACCAATACTACTCACCTTGTTTTCAAATTGGGTTGTTGCACCAATAATAGCCGCTGCACTTGCCTACTATTTTTTAGATGGAAAAAATCAACTAATTGTGGCGCTTATTTTATTGGGATCTAGTCCGTGTACAGCAATGGTAATCGTGTGGGGAAGTATGGCCAAAGGAAATCAAGAACAAAACGTAATTACAACTAGTATCAATACAATAACTATTATGTTTTTATATGCGCCTGTAGTTATCTTTTTAACAGGTGTTCAAGGAATTGTAATCGATAGATATGAACTGTTCATTACAGTGATCATTTTCATAGGGTTTCCAATGCTTGCTGGTCTTCTTTCCAAAAAAATATTGATAAAAAACAAAGGCCTAGATTGGTTTGAGTATACGTATCGACGCATTGTTGGAAAGATTGCGATAGTGGCCTTGCTCATTACTCTAATTGTCTTGTTCGCTTTAAATGGTGAAGTATTGATTGCGCATCCTGAGGAAATGTTATTGGTTTCTGTACCCTTGCTCATTGGATTTTTTCTGGTGGTGGCATTCAATATTATCGTCACGAGAATATTTAAATTGAAATACAAAGAAGCCATTATCACCGTATTGATTGGGTCTTCAAGTCACTTTGAAATTGCCATTGCAACAGCTATTGCTTTGTATGGTTTAGGCTCGCAAGCGGCATTGGGTACAACCATGGGTTTATTTTGGGAAGTGCCTATTATGCTAGCACTCGTGTATCTAGGCAAATATTTCCACCGAAAAGGATTTTGGAAGGATTGAGGACTGGCTTTTGGCGATTGGCTCGCTTCGCTTTGGCTTTTGGCATTTAATCAAATTTTGCCAACAGCCAACAGCCAACCGCCAACAGCTAACAGCCAACAGCCAGTCCTCAATCCACTTTAGTAAAATGATTGTTCCTCGCCCGTCCATTCGAAACCTTAAATCCCGTTACTTTGTTTTCGGAATTTCGGAAAAATTGAACTTGTGAGAAGAACCAACTGTTGTCGGTAAAAAGATCGACTTCGTATGGATTTATAGTAAAGTCGCTTACTCTGATATGTTTTACAAGCAGGTTGCTGTCGGTGGCGCTGATGCTATAGGTTGTCATCAATTCTTCGCTGTAATAATCGCCGATGTAATCGGATAAATTAATGGTGGAAATATCAAAAGGTTTTACTCTTGAAACATCCGTTATTTCGCCGCCTTGATTGAGCTTAAATAATTCAACTTTTTCTCCACCGTTTGGTATGAATTCGACTTTTGCGCCAATCTCTTTCAATTCAAATTTAGTGTCGGACACAGCAACGAGTGAGATCGTGGTTTGACCTTTAACTTGTGCATACAATTTGCCACCACCTTCAATGATTGAAATAATAAAACCTGGTCGTAATTCATAATCACCCAAATAGGTATTTAAGGTTTTAGCTGCTATGGATATGGTTTCAGCAGACTCTGCTTTCGCTTTGCTTTTCTCTTCATCAACCAATTTATCTTTCAAATAAATGTCAACTATTTTATGGGCTAAATTCCTTGTGTTAAATTCAGCCAAATTGCTAAACACAATTACCGAAAAATTTTGATCTGGAAAACGAGTTAAAAACGTTCTATAGCCAGCGTCCGCTCCGCCGTGCTGTATCTCATTCAGACCTTTGTAATTGCCCAAAAATTGACCTAGACCAATGTCAAGAACAGAACTGTCATTCAAAACAATTGGCTTTTTCATCTGATTAAAGATGGATGTATCTCCAATTTTAAGTGAAGAAAAATTGAGCGACCACAGACTTAAATCTTCAACGGTTGTGAAGAGGCTGGTCGCGCCAACATTTGCATAATTCAAGACGCTTTTTTTAAACCCTTCGCCATATGTGTGATACGAATACGCTCTGTTCTTTACTATCCTTTCATTGTCATCGAAGAAAAGCGAAGTGCTCATCTTGAGTGGTTCGAAAATGTTTTTCTGGGTAAATTCTGCAAAGGACATATTGCTAATCCGCGCCACGACTTCCGCCAAAAGTGTAAATCCAGTATTGCAATACATAAAATCATCACCGGGATTAAAATTCAATTCTTTTTGATTACCCACCAATTTTAAAATGTGCTCTGTTGTAATTAAATCGCTTTCTTGACCGCCAGTCAAGGCTAGAATTTCCCATTGATCTCTCAAACCGCTGGTGTGCGAGGCCAGGTGTTTCAAAGTTATCGTCTTGCCAAAATCTGGGACTTCGGGAAGATATTTTCGGATGTCGTCGTTTAGACTTAATTTCCCTTGTTTTTCCAAAAGCAGAATGGAGAAAACCGTAAACTGTTTGGATATCGAAGCAATGTGAAATATGGATGAGGTTGTGATAGGAATGTCGTATTCAAGGTTGGCCATTCCGTAGCCTTTTTTGTAAATAATTTTTCCGTTTTGAACGACCGCAACAGCCGCTCCTGGAGTTTCCTTACTGTCCCACGCCGCAAAAAGTTCATCCACTTGTTCATTTGGTAAAACTGCTTTTTTCTTCAGGATTTCAAGTTTCAAATCATATACTCCAACAGGCTGTTTTTCATCCAAAGCAGAAACTTCAATTACGTAGATTCCTTTTTTACTCGAAATGATAGAAAATTTCTCCGGTCCATTCTGGCCATTGGGCGTATCAAATTCTTCCAGTTTTTTGCCTTTTGGATCGTAGGTGGTTATTTTCACATCAACGCCTTTTTGCATTAAAGTGAAAAATGCGAATTGATCTTTTTCTAAAGTAATTTGGTAGTGATGCTTTTCTGCAGGGGCTATCTCTGATGAAAGTATTTTTCCTTTTATGAGTTCACCTTTTTGGATTTGGGAGTGAATTGTGCTGAACGGTGTTAATAGAAGAAGTATCAACGAGAGAAGGACTAGTAGTGATTTCATGAGCATATGGTTTTTTTAGAGAAGTTGGAGATTGAAGGTAAGGAAGATTTTTGATTTGGTGGATTTTCGCAGTTCTATAGATACTCAGACGGCGTTAAAAGCGATAAATCAAAATCGTTAAAAAACAAAGAATTAGAGAAATATGCCCGAATAAACCTACAATGGATATTTTTTTATCCTTTTTCATTTCAATTAACGACAGTATTATACCTGCTAAGCTCATACCGAAGGAAATTATAATAGGAATAATTAAGATAGGACTTTCTTCACCCCCTAAACCAAAGAAAGTCCAGAAGGTTGCGATTAAAAAGGGTTAGACCGATTGTTCTTAGGGCCTATATTGAAACTACAAGTCATTAAGATCATTGAGATTAAAATTACTTATAGTAAAAATGACATTAACTAGATTTTCTATGTGAAATAGCTTATTTTTGAAAAACACAAAAGTTTAATTATGATTGGAAATTTTAAAAAAGGTCTGTTATTTATCTTGTTAATCGTTTCTATGGAATCTTTCGGACAACAGTTACCTATGGATTTTTCTAGCTCATCTTCAGCTTTTTCATCATTCTCTGGAGCGTATTTTTCTTTTAGTTCTGATCCGGACAGTTCATCGAATGCTGTCGGCCAGTTTAACAATAGTGGAGGCGCAGCATGGGAAGGTTTTGCCATAAATTTAGTGAGTCCTGTTGATTTGAATTTTCAAAATACAATATCCTTGGATTTCTATAGATTCGATATTAATGCGCATACGGTGATAGTGAAACTGGAGAATGGTGTAAACCCAGATGTACAAGTTCTTCAAAACATTCAGTCAGGAGCAGCGGGTTGGACAAACAACCTGGTTTTCGATTTTTCGAATGCAACCTACAGTTCAACTGGATTACCTGTAAGTGCCACGGGAACCTATAATACACTTTCAATTTTTATTGACGGTGGCGTTGTTGCATCAGGCATATATTTAATAGATGATATTGATGATGGTTCTCCTCTTACTAACCCAAATGTGCTTGATGTCATCTATACCAACTTGGTTTGGGAAGATAATTTTGACACACCTGGGCCGGTAAATTCACTTAATTGGCACCACCAAACACAGGTTATCATTCCCGGTGTTGGCTGGGCTAATGGCGAAGAACAACATTATACAAATCGCATTGACAATTCATTTGTCGACAATGCGGGTTTTTTGAATATTGTGGCCAAGCAGGAACAGTATTCCTATCAAAACTTGACAAAAAATTATACTTCGGCTCGCTTGAATTCAAAATTTGCCTTCACTTATGGACGAATAGATGTTCGAGCAAAAATTCCTATTGTCGCGGGTTCATGGCCAGCCATTTGGACATTGGGTAAGAACATCGATGAAATTGGAGCGTATTGGCAACCGAGTTATGGTTCAACAGGTTGGCCGGCGTGCGGTGAAATCGATATCATGGAACATGGTATTTTTCCTAATGCAAACATCAATTACATTAACAGTGCTATTCATACGCCTTGTTGCAACGGTGGAAATCCTAACCAAGGAGGCATAATCACAACTGATTTGGCAAACGACTTTCATGTCTATTCTATGAATTGGTCACCAAACCAAATTACATTTTTAATAGATGGTGTTGGCTTTTACACCTATAATCCAGCGGTAAAAGATGCGAGTACATGGCCCTTTATCGAAGACCAGTTTATTTTACTCAATGTGGCTATGGGTGGTCTGGCTGGATCGGTAGCCCCAGGTTTTTCGCAAGCTACCATGCTGGTTGATTATGTAAAAGTCTATCAATCAGACGATGTTAGTCTGGATGAAATTATTGATTTAAAAAATTCAGTTAATGTATTTCCAAATCCTGTACGAAACGAGATTAATATCACTTCAGAAATTGAGCCAAGCGGACTAGCCCTTTATGATGTTTGTGGAAAGCTGATTCTTAAAAAAGATGGCAAAACGGAGCGATTGGACCTTGTCAATTTGAAAACGGGCGTTTATTTCCTTGAGGTTTATTTTGGGACAGAGAAAGTCACGAAGAAGGTGGTTGTGGAGTAATTTAGTCAAGTCTTTCTTTAGAATTTTATCAAGCTCATAGAGTTCATTTGGAATTTTCCTTCTTCTGAATAATAATCGCCTAAACAGCCGTGTTGTAAAAAACTCATGACAAATTGCTTACTCTGTCAAGGGTTGAGCATTTCTGGGACAGTTAATTTATTACCTATAACGTTTTGGCGCTAGGAACTGTAAGGCTCTTATGCAAAATCTGTCTTTCGAAGATAAGAATGATTTTTTACAATTGAATAATATTACGAAGCAATAAACCCGTATGGTTTTTAGCGGCTGTTAACATTTCGTTTTTTCGTTAGAAAGTCATTTAACTCCAATATTTTTTTGATTTCACTCATCGTTTAATGGCTCAATTTGTCGTTAGTGCAAATATTTATAGAAACTCGTATTTTTATATTTAAATAAAAACGATGGTAAAGAAAAGAATAATTGTAGTTGTCTGCGTTATAACTTTTGGATTGACAAGTTATGGTCAAGTCCAAATAGGAAATGACATTGATGGAGAAATGGCAGGCGATGGCGCCGGTTTCGGTACTTCCCTGTCATCTGATGGTTCAATTGTTGCCGTTGGAGCTAATTTTAATGCAGGAGGCGGTGCAGCTTCAGGTCATGTGCGCGTTTTTGAAAACATCAATGGGAATTGGTTGCAAATAGGGAGTGATATAGATGGAGATCCTGGAGATCAAAGCGGGCAATCCGTATGTTTGTCCGCAGACGGCACAATCCTAGCAGTAGGAGAGCCCATAGATAACGATGTTGCTGCCTCTAGCGGGCAAGTCCGCGTATATGAAAATATAGGGGGAACTTGGACTCAAATTGGTAGTGAAATCAATGGAGACATTTTTAATGCTCAAACAGGACGTGGTTTAGATATTTCAGCTGATGGTTCCATTGTTGTTGCAGGCGCGTTCGGTGCGAATTCATTTACCGGAGTAGTTAGAGTTTACGAAAACCAAGGCGGCACATGGGTTCAAATCGGTAACGATTTAAACGGTGATGAAACATTAGATTTATACGGTTATTCGGTTAGCATTTCAGATGATGGCTCAATAGTAGCTACTGGTGCTATTGGTAATCCAAGCTCACAAGAAATTGGATATGTTAAGATTGTTGAGAATGTTGGTGGAAATTGGTCGCAAATAGGAAATAACATAGTTGGTGCAGCAACAGGATATGGCACTTCAGTAAGCCTTTCTTCGAATGGATCGATTGTCGCAATTGGTGGGCCTGGTGACTCGCCTGAAGGTAAAGTTCAAGTCTTTCAAAATGTTGGCGGTAATTGGGTGCAAATAGGAAGTGATCTTTTAGGTGAAACTTCAGGAGATTTATTCGGATCTTCCGTTAGCTTATCCGCAGATGGAAATACACTTGCGGTAAGTGCAAGAAATAATAGCAGCAGTGCCACTAATGCTGGTCGCACGTACATTTTTCGCAATCAAGGAGGGACTTGGGTACAGATTGGTAGCCCGATGGATGGTGAAGCAGCGGATGATTTTTCTGGACGCAACATACATCTCTCTTCAGATGCTTCAACAGTTTCAATCGGAACCCCTGCAAACGATGGAAATGGAACAAGTTCAGGACATGTCCGCGTTTATGATTTAACGGCATTGTATGTTTCCTTAAACGAATTGGACAATTTTGCTGTCATTAGATTGTTTCCAAATCCAACAGAAGATTACTGTAAAATAGAGATGGAGGATCAACTAATGTTTGATGGAGTTAGCATCTATGATGCATCAGGAAAAATTGTCCTGACTTCAAAGCAAACACATATCGACTTGCAGCATCTTCCTGCTGGAAAGTACGTGGTGAAAATAGTTACACAAAAAGGAGATTTTTCGCGAAACCTGACGATTCATTAATTTTTCATTCTGTACAATTTGTTTTGTAAGAAATAGCAATTCTTCAAAGAGATGTCTTCAATTATTTCAAGTCCCTCAAACTATTTTCTTTTTCGAAATAGAGCATAATCGTTTACTATTAGGTTTACAAAGTGCGGCTTGAAAGATTGACAGAATTTAATATTTCGGTTCCATATCTGTTTCTATGGTAAATACAATTTGTCAAGGTTAATTTTAGTTCAAAACTGTATTAACTATTAGAATCCCAAGGTCATTAATATTTTTTTTTGCAACAGTTTTCTGTTATTAACGATAGCGGTATGGCAAGTAAGGGATTGCGGGCGATTTCCTTTCAAGTTACACGACAAGTTGAATCGGGCTACAACCCTTCGCATACTACCGAAACCCTTATTGGCTATACCGCGTGTTACCTGCTGGCTTTCTTTTACATTTTCTATTCAGCCGTTTCGTATCGGTTACTAACTTCTTCCCAATTAATTACATCCCAAATAGCCAAAAGGTAGTCACCTCTTTTATTTTGGTATTTAAGATAATATGCATGCTCCCAAACATCAATTCCCAGAATAGGTCTTCCTTGTTTTTCAGCTAAGTCCATTAGCGGATTATCCTGGTTTGATGTTGAAGAAATAAAAAGTTTATTGTTTTTATCTAAAGAGAGCCAAACCCAACCTGATCCAAACTGATTAGAAGCGGCATTATTCAATAATATTTTCAAGCTGTCTACTGAGCCAAACTCCTGATTAATTGCCTGAAGTAGACGATCAGATGGCAGTGTGTTTTTATTTGGAGTCAGTATAGTCCAAAACAAAGAATGATTGTAGTGACCACCAGCATTGTTTCTTACAGCTGTAGAATATTTAGAGATATTCTTTAGCATTTCCTCTATTGATAAATTTTCAGCTGCTGTACCTTCAAGTGCTTTGTTCAGTTTATTAACGTAGGCCTGATGATGTTTTGAATGATGAATTTGCATGGTTTGTGAATCAATAACAGGTTCAAGTGCATCATACGCATAACCTAATTGAGGAAGTTCAAACTTTGATTGTGCATGAATCGTAAATACACAGGTAAACGTTGCTACAATGCAAATGATTAAAGATTTAAATATTTTCATATTTAGTTTAATGTATGATTTTTGCTTCTTCGCTTGCTGGTAACATTCCGCGGCTTGGCGATGTTGGCGATTTTACTACAAATGTTTATACGAAGCACACACTTCAAATTTACGAAAAACTGTCATACGAATCACTGAACCGCCAATTTTGCCAAACCCGTGTTAGCGGATGTCCTTTTCTCTATGGTCTACGAAGAGTTGTGACCTTGAATTTTGTTTTTTAGAGGGAAGAAAAAATTGAAGTTTTATTTAGTTGGAGAAAAGCACACACTAATTTTAACTACGGGATTGCATTTTTAGCCATTTAAGCAGAATTGTAAAAATGACAAACAATCATTTAGAAATACTTGTTTAGTATTCATATTGTCCTCAACATTGTGTGAGCTACACTTTTTAATTAGAAAGGCAATTGAATTATTTGGCTAACATTACAATAAAAATGGTTTCAATTACGACACTCACCTTATTTCGATTTCCAAGTTTAAAATCCAAACTGTGGGCTTTTGGTCAAATGCAATTTGCTCATTTTTTCATTGCAAAAAGCCCAGGACTCATTTTTTATAAACTAATGGGCAGTGGCAAAGACACTGGTTTCAGCCTATTTCCAGATTGGGGAGTATACGCCTTACTTGCAGTATGGGAAAATGAACAAGCCGCCAATGATTTTTTTAATCATTCAGCAATTTACAAACACTATCAAGAAATGTCTTTCGAGCAATGGACAATTTTTATGAAACCCATTCAAACTAAAGGTTTTTGGTCTGGAGGAAATCCATTTACACCTTCATTGGATTTGGATGCAAACAATCCTTTGATTGCTGTAATAACTCGCGCCACAATTAAGAAAAATAAATTGTTGAAATTTTGGCGTTTTGTGCCCATATCTCAACGGCCTATTCAACGTGGTTGCGAAGGGCTTATTTATACCAAAGGAGTGGGTGAAGTGCCAATTGTACAAATGGCTACTTTTAGTGTTTGGGAAAACTTGGACTCGTTGAAAAAATATGCTTATAATAGTATAGAACATCGCGAGGCCATCAAAAAAACACATCATATAGATTGGTACAAAGAAGAAATGTTTACACGGTTTCAACCATTCAAAACCTTAGGCACTTGGGAAGGTAAAGACTTATTGGCTCCTTACTTGAAAAGCTAATTTAACTAAATTGGTCGCGCAATTATTGTCATAAATCCCATTGAAAAGTATTTTTGCAAGAGATAAAGGGGAGCATTTAATACCATACCAATTACATAACCTATAAACCTAGGCTCCATCGAAGCCGACCAGTCAATTCCCTTTTGTTCCATGCGGCTCATCCAATGAAGTGTGTAAGGATTTAGTGTGCCATAGGTTAAAATTTGGTCAACTTGCCAACCGCTATTTTTTAGCATCAATTCAATGTTTTTGGGCGAATAAAGTGCAGTATGACGTGGAGTGTGGTAACCCGACCAATGTTTCCCAAATTTATTACGTGTGTAACTGTTGAAATTTGGGACTTCAATAATTAGGCGTGTGTGCGCATGCGAATAGTTGAGTAATTGTTTGAGATGTTGTTGTGGTTGGTAATCATGTTCCAAGTAATGCCACATTGTAATAATATCCATAGGTTTTTCATTGCCCAAGTCTGCAATTTCTCCAGTCCTAAGGTCAATGTTGTGGTATGAATCGCGGTCATTTTTCCAACCTTCATCACTAAAATCCAACCCAATAAGATTTGCTTGTATACTATTGCGCAGGCTAGCCAAAAAAGTGGGCTTACCACAACCAATGTCAAGTATCCTACTTTGATTGCTAAGGTTGGTGTGATTAATAAGTCGCTGCACTCTTGCTTTATCAATTTTTTGTTGGTCTTGTTTTACAAAAGACGCATATTTCCCCCATGCTTCTTCTACCCGGTAGGGCAAATAAGAGGCGGTGTAAAATTGCCCAAGTTCTGTTTCATCCACGCGTGGGTTCAAAAAAACCAAACCACAGGCATTGCACCTATCAAAATTATATTTTGATGGTAAATTTTGATGCATCATGGCAATGGTTTGCTCAAAAGCCTCAAAATTGGTAGAATTGCATGCAAGGCACTCCGATAGGTATTCCATTTTCAATTCATTATGTTGTGGTTAATAGCAATAGTGATATGCTTGACCATACTTTATTTTCTTGTATGTATCATCAATTTATTAACTCGTTTTAGTTTTCAAAAGTAATAATTAAGATTTAAAGATTTTGTAAAGATATATCAGTAAAGTTTGGTCGGTGTAGTGGCAAAAAATGTGTCATTTATGCTGCTGTCAAAACTTCAATTTTTTTATGCGTGGGAAAAATTCTGTCAAGTTCGTAAAAACGTCACTTTACTATCCTTCTTAGCCTGTGGCTAGTCTTCATAGGGTTTCCGCTAACAACCGGCTAATAGGAACGTTCCTATTATTCCCTTAGTATATTGATCACTCTTTTTCCGATAATAACCGTTTTTAAACAATTATCGTGTAAATAGCATTCATTCCCTTTTTCAATTTTAATTAATTCAAATCTACCAAAAAATCCAAAAACAAATACAACGTTCAAGTAAAAAGGCTTTTTAGATATGTACAAGTTTTCTTTGCAATGCATTATTTCAGCTTGGCTGACCGATGATGTATTTTAACAGAAGAAAAAGGCTAAAAAAAGCAATGCCAATGCCGTAAACGATCATTCCGGTGCGTATTGCTTTTCTTGCATCTCTATATTTCTGGTCGTAGCCATTCTCCTTAAAACTTTGCACTTGACCATACGTTTGTACTCCCCAACAAATGGCTCCAAAGAGAAATTTCTGCTTGCCCGTAAGTCCATGGTTTTTCTTTGCCTCGTCCGAGTTTTCTTCAAATTTTTCTGTCATATTCTACTTACTCTGTTGTTTATAAAGATTACCAATCAATCAGGACTATTTTGGAAGTTATTTACTCATCTTGCATAGAAGGGCATTTGTGTGTTCCATAGGTGCAAAATACACAGCAATCCCCTTTTTTTGGTGTTAGTTCTGTCTTGCAATTTTCGCAAGTGTATTTAATCGCACAGACATCTGTGGGCAATACTTCCGTTTTTTTATGTCCACATTCGGGACAAGTAATTTCTGAAGTTTCAGATTGCTTTTTGCTGCTTTCTAATGCACAGCATTTTTCTTTTTTACCTTTATCCATAGTATCTGTATTTTTTGCTTCTGAAGAACATTGCGCAAAAAGAAATGTGGTACACGCAATGATAGATAGTATTAGAGCTTTATTCATTACGGTAATTATTATTTTTTAAACTCGGCTGTTCGCAAATGAGAAATTTATTCCTTTAGTTTATCCAGCCTCATTATTTCACAGTCCTTTCAAATCAAATACTCCATTCTTAAATGTATAATGGATATTATCATTTTTGATAATTAAATCCTGTCCACCAGGTTTATAGTTTAGCGAATCAGATTTAAATTTAAAGAAAATTTCGTCAGCGACTTCATTAATCGTTACTATATCCGTCAAACTTGTTTCGGAATCGGCACTTTCTATTTCGATTAGGCCCAAGTATTGAATCTTGCCTTTTTCAATTAAAAATGCTTCACCTCCAAAATAGTATTCATAACCAAGTTGGCAAATAATGATAACAGTACTATTAACTTGATTTTTATAGAAATGAGGTCCGTACAGATAGACATCACCAACAGGTTTTGACTGAAATTTAATTTTATTGTTACAATAAACAACTAACCGGTCGCCCCAGTTGGTAGGTTCGTCGGACAGATTTAAATCACCTTCGACGTAGGCCGCGAAAATAAAAAGAGAGTCTATTTTATAGGCAGAATCTACATCAAATCCGTCTAGTTCAAACTTAGCAATGCTTTCGGGCTTAAACTCAGCGTATTCTATTAATAGTGTTTCTGCGCTTTCAATAGTTGGGCTGGCCGCTGTTTCTAGATAAACTCTTTGACTGCTCTCACACGAACCAAATACAATTAACGATACGATTAATAAAGCGTTCATTTTTTGTCGAATTTTTCTGAAGAATTTTGTCATGGTTGGCCTTTTAGTTCTTTCTTGATTAAAAACAATATTTTCGAGATACTTTTGCGCAGATATTCGCTTTGAGTTTTGGCAAAAAGACAACTAGAAATAACAGTAGAAAATTGATCTGCAAGCTTTGGATTCGCCAAAAAAGCCTCAACGTCAAAAACCTCTTTTGAATGACCAATCACATTCGTGGTAAGCTTGTTTTTCTCAAGGAGTAAGGTTTGAACAACGTCAAGCTTATTCCATTTTGCCTCATTCAAATTCCTAATTGGGTAATTTGCGGATAGGTAAGGCATGTAAGTATTTCTCAAAATAAAAATCCATGCTATTTCTTCTTCTGTTACTTGAACCAGATCACTTGGCCACTTGGAGAGCATTGTCTTTAATTCAGGATTGGTAATTAAATAAAGTCTACCTCCACTAATCAAATCGTTCGTGATGGGATCAAAAGTTGGAGCAACACTGGTTCTAGCCAAAAGTGTCGCTACAGAATCCTTGTATATCTTCTCTGGATTATCGTGAAAATATAAGAGTCTACTTCCAGCTTGAATCATTGAAGCCCTCATCGAAATTTTCTCATCAAGTTGCAATAAATTCGCTTCAAATTCTCCCTTCAACTGCACTAAAGTTTGCAATTCTTGGCGTCGTTTTACTTTCTTTTCATTGAGTTGATTTAGCCAAAGCGCAATGAGAATACCAACAACAACCAAAACAATTTCGCCAATTGCATATTTGAAATACCGTCGTGTCTTTCCCTCATTGATCAGGATTTTTCGAGTTTTTCTGAAGAATTTTATCATAAGTTTAAGTATTGGTCATTCCCTGAGCGTCTTGGCCTTGAAGTGTGCCTGCGCTCAAATAGTTATTTGGCATGTTTTAATTCGCGAAATACCCTGATTTTATTTAGACGTTTGATCTATAAATTCATCCACAACTTTTTTAAACTTTTCCATTGACGGCTTATGTGTATACATCATGTGACCCGCTTCGAAATATTCCATAATTATATTCTTTTTCAACTCAGAATCTAAACTCATATGATTGATAGAATACTCTACGCCATAGAATACGGTTGCGAGATCGAAATACCCATTGAGAATTAAAATCTTCAGATTCGGATTTCTTTTCATGGCAGATGTCATATCGGGTAAAGTACTGATTGCTGCTTGAGCATTCCAGATGATATTCCCATTGTGTTTCCAGTCCCATTTAAAACCTTCTCTAGACCCTGTATTTGTTGTGTAACTTAGATCCTTCCTAACTTTTAAATCATTGTATAAATAGTCTTTAAAAGCGGATGTGAAAGGAGCAGAGATTGCATCACTAGTTGGATCTGTAAATGCGAATTGGGATAAAGGGTCTTCATTAATACCTGTAAATCTTGAATCTAATCGACCAACCGTTAGGCCTTTTTCTCTATATAACTCTTGAAAATATTCTTCATTTGATACGCGTAAATCAGCTTTGAGCCAATACTCTTTACTCAGACCCGAAAATCCAGATAATTTTCCAGCAATTTCTCCCTTTTCCTTAACTTCCAATTGATCTCCTTTCAATAAAGCGTGTGCATATTCATTTTCCGTAAAGCTTCTTACTTCTTGCAAAAAGGATTCTAAATTTGCTCCTTTATCTTTTACTTTATTATGATACCAGGCGGTAGAGGCATAAGTAGGGAAATGTATTAGGTAGGAAACATCATCACCCGGACCAAATAACAAATGCTGTAACTCAAACACAGCGGAAACCATAATAACACCATTCATCGTTATTCCTTTGTCTTGAAGGTATTTAACCAGGCCTGCATTTCTAAATGTGCCATAGCTTTCACCCAACAAGTATTTAGGAGAATTGAATTTTTCTTCTCGAATAATAAACTGCTCTATGAATAATCCTATGCTTCTTATGTCTTGATCTACTCCCCAAAAATCTGCCCATTTTGAATCACCTACGGGTTTACTAAATCCAACTCCGACAGGATCTATCATGACTAAATCTGCCTTGTCCAGTATTGAAAATTCGTTGTTAACCACTTTATAGGGTGCTGGTTGCGTGTAAGATGGATCGTTTATTTCAACTCGTTTTGGTCCTAAAACGCCAAAGTGTAACCATAAGGATGCAGAAAGCGGTCCTCCATTGAATGCAAAAACAATAGGTCTTGTCTTCGCTGAATTGGCCTTTTTATAATGCGTGAATCCAAACAAAGCAATGACTTTATCATTCTCATCACGCAACTGAACGGTACCAGTCTCAGCTACCAAATTAATAGTCTTACCATTTATGGTGACGGATTGAGCAGAGGTGAAAATTTCACCCTTTGGCAATTCCAATACGTCTTTTACCTCGGGCTTTTTTTCTTCTTGTGCGAATAACACTATTGTAAAAAAGGCAAACACAATTGTAATTAGATAGTTTTTCATAGTAAGTTAAGTTAATGAGTTTTTTAAAAATCGGTTATTTTTCATAAATTGAATTTAGTAAACCCGCCCTTTTGGGTTAGAGTTTGGTTTTCGGCTAGTACCGCTTATTTCTGCAGAATTTTATCATAGCTAGTAGTTTGCAACAATTTCGTAATCGAAAGCTATAATCGGTTCAAGATAGTGATCTTATTCACAGATAGTAATAGCCTTCCTTTTGACTCAAATCTACAAAAAAACAATCACAAGTTTAACCCAGAAAAAAAAGCCTCCCTGTTCCGATAGCTATCGGAATCAGAAAGGCTTCCCTTTTAATTCTAAATGAGTCAACAGACAAAAATCAATGCTCCCGACTTTTTCCAATAACCGTATCCAAAGCAGCTTTAATCTTAGTCGTAGCACCAGTAACGGCTTGTTTTACATTCGCTCCGTTATGTGTTGCGGCAATTGGTTTTCGTCCTTCTAATCGAGCTTCTAAAGTGCATTGGATGTCTTTAATGCCTTCTTTTTTGCCATTTTCGTCTTTCAGGTGAACTTCAATTCGCGTGATGTGGTTATTAAATCTGTCTAAGTCTTTCGCGATTTGCGCTGTGAAGAATACTTCTTGTCTTTCCTCACCACTTATTGTTTTGTCTGTGTTGTATTGAATATCCATAGTATAATTTATCTTTTGTATTTAGTTTCTTATTTGCAATTTTCATCAAATACTTTGGTCATGTTAAGATACAAGTATTCTCTTAATAGACGACAATCTAGTGGAGTCAATTTGTTATAATTTGTTATTTGGATTGGTTTACTATTAGTTCAAAGAGAAGGTTTATCAGAATAATAGTCTTTTCAAACATACTGAATTAAGCACGTTTATTTAAATTCTATACTTGTCTTTATTTTTTTTCTAAATAAACTCTCCAACCCCTTTTGCCTTTTCTAAACCAACCGTATCTGTCTATTTCGTCATCCCAATATTCCGCATAATAGAATGTACCTGAAATTCCATTGTGGGGTTTAGACCAATCCAGAATCTCTTTATGCCCGCATTTTTGAGGATCTTTTTTATAGTATGAAAATGATGACATATACCATGGATTCCCATTAATATATTCTTGATGACCGAGGGTTCTCCCGTCGAGAGTGTACCAGTAAAATTCGCCAGTTAAAATTTGTGGTTTACCTTTTTTTGGCCATTTTAAATTGTAAGAAACAGAATCTTCTTTGCTAAAAGGATTTTTATAATATTTAAATATTTTGTCGTTCATATCATATTGCTCATATGCAACAAAAAATGCAGCACTTTCATCTTTAACTTGATTTAATGAGCTATCTAAATAAACTTTCCAAAAACCATTCTTTTTTTTGTTTATGGATTGGTTCAAGGTATCGTTTTGGGAGAAACAGACTAAGGGGAATAATGAAAAGATGAAAAGGGTTTTTAGCATTTGCGTTTAACGGTTAATGTATTATTTCGCAAGTGTTTGTGGACTTCAGGCCTATAAAGTTACCATTAAAAAAGGATGCGGGTGATACCGCTCTAAAATCTCTGAAACCCTTATGAATTATCCACATTGTTACCGCCTGGTGTTCTGTCTTCAAATCTTGTAAACTATTTTCAATATAGAGTTTCTGTTTCATTTTACATTCTGTCTTTTCTGTCGGCTTGCGTGGCAGCGTTTTTTCTTTTTTAAGAACCAATTTTTCTTCGATTTTTTAAAATCGAAAGTCCTACACAATTAGTTAAAAATGTTAAATCATTCGGGTAGTCGAAAAGGTGAAACTTGTGAGAAATTCCTTAAAAACAATAGTTATCTTTCGAATAGAGTGCTTTTATTGAGTATTGATTTTTCTATCAGTAATTTCCAGAATTGTTTTATTTTGATGCAACGACTAGCATTCCAAAGTTCCAAGAATTGCGTTCAGCTCATACTGTTTAATGGCAACTAGTTGCGCTGTTGATCCAATTGTAAAGATGAAAAGGGCTTAAGTTCAAAAAGGTCATATTGTACAAATTTCTCACCTTTTCTCTTTCAAGTCAATATAATTTTTATTCAATACCTTACAATTTGTAATTGATGCTGTTCTACTTGGGATTGATTAAAATTGTCCCATTTCGGTGGTGAACTCGTTTTTTCACCGTGCATAGCATCGACACAAGTGTTATTGTCTTTGTATTTATTATGCAATACTGCCAAAATTTTAAAGAAAAATACATCTAACAATAAGATAGTATCAAATTCATTTTTGAGTTCGTTAGCCTTT
>TARA_R110000737_G_scaffold351161_2_pt1 | contig 22774 bp, 16 predicted proteins | sample TARA_R110000737 | Tara Oceans TARA_R110000737 (sample SAMEA4398027) | marine metagenome | biome: Polar Biome; feature: [SRF] surface water layer (ENVO:00010504); material: water (ENVO:00002006), including particulate matter (ENVO:01000060) such as... | depth 5 m | reverse complement strand
GTGCTACTGAATATAGATCACGAACCAGTTAGGGACTTTGCCAGTCCTGATATTGTTTGATAGATCCTATCAGTCAGTCTCTCAACAACAAAGAATACATGAGTGCTACAATGGACCCCTGCCCAATCTGCTACGACGAACTGAACGGGGCGAACTCCGTGGTCGTGTGCTGGAACTCGCACACGCTCTGCTCGGGGTGCTACGACAGGTGCCTCGCGGACAGCAGGTCCAGCAACAAGAACTGCTCAATCTGCCGTGTGAAAATGTTTGACTGGTCGCCCAATAAGGACCCAGTCAGCGGTAGATCCACTGCTGTGGTCGCCCCTGCTGCTCCTGCTCGCCCCAGATCTTGCTGTGGGAACTGTGGCGTTGCTGGGCACAACCGCCGCACTTGTCCGCAACTCCAACCAGTTCAGCGGGTGGCAGAGGCGGTTATCGGTCACCCAGTTGGTGGGCGTGGTCGCGGGCGTGCTCCCCGCCGTGCTCACACTCGCTCTCTCCGTCAAGTCGCCGCTCTGCGTGCTGTCGGCGGCAACTGGACGTGGCAATACACCACGCCTCGGGAATACAACAGTCTCGTTAGGCGTTTCGGTCCCACTACCCGCACCAGAGTTCATGCGGTCGGCACCAGTAATCAGGTTGAAATCGGGTGGGTCCTGTAAATCCAAGAATTATTGCTCATAGATTAGTTAGATCATTTAGATCATTTTTTATAGATCCACCGTCAGGATTGGGACTTTGCCAGTGCTGACAATGTTTGATTTATTCTATACTCTCTCTCCATTAAGAACAGAATACAAGAGTGCTACTGAAATATAGATCACAAACCAGTTCGGGACTTTGCCAGTGCTGATAAAGTTTGATAGATCCTATCAGTCAGTTCTTAACAACAAAGAATACAAGACCGCTATGGACGCGTCCTACCACCTCTCAACGACGCAGAACTGGGCGACCTTCACCAAGGGATCTAAGTGGGATTTCACCGTGGATCTACCCATAGAACTGGGCGGCGGATTAGATCCAGTCCCCGTTGAGATCTGGTCGCCCTACCTTGAGGCAGAACGCCAACATTTTATTGCCTCACTCGCCAAGAAGGATAGATCCTTGGCGTGGTTGAAGAAGAACGCGAACCAACGTCGCGGACAGACCTTCCGCCCGCAAAAACCAAAAAATATTGCGGATAAGCAGGCACACAACCGCAGAGCATATCTGGCAAAAGTAGGCAAGGACGACGACACTTGGTGCCAGTTCCCAGACTACGATTTTCCAGATCCAGAAATAGAACAGGACATGAGATCTATGCTGTTCCCAGTAGATCTCCCAGTTGAGAGAAAGACCCACTGGCAACCACCGAACAAGAAGTGGTTGCCCCTAATCTCCGTCAAAAAAGCGGAGACTGTTGCGGGCAAGATCTATCTTACCAGTATGGTCGCCCAGCATTCAGGTATCTGTAAAAAATCTATGCTAATCGCTGAGAAGAGACAAGTATTTTATTGCTTGCCAGTTAGATCTCCAGTCACCGCTCCAGTTCGCAAATATGACACGCTCGGTCGTCGCAAACGTGCCTTTTTGACACGCAAAGCAGGGGCAAGGGCACACCAAGGCGTCGTGTTCAGGGCGTGGAAGAGATCCATTTATAACCAAAAAAAAGAGGTGATAGCGGTGGGCGTTGCCAGTGACTGGGTGGGTTGTTGGTAATGTCAAGTATTTGTCCCCTTCATAGATTTTAGTAATAAATTAATAGTTCATTTTTTATTTTCAAAAAATATACGAAGTGACAAAACCTTGACGGTTGGGACTTTGACCCCGCTGATAACGTTTGATTTATTCTATATTCTATTCTACCATTATAAAACAAGAGAGGACATATATTAACTCTAACAAAAAATCTATGACTACTGCTATGCCGAACATCGCCGCTGCTGTCGCCCGTCAAGTCAAGGAGAAAAACGCCTTGATTGGAGATCTCAATCTCAAGATCTCAGGACTGGAGTTCCAGATCCAGACCCAGACTGCTGTTGCTAAAAATATCGCGAAGGACAACGCGGAACGCACACGTGTATTAGTCACGGAGAACGAACTGCTCGCCTCAAAACTGGCAGAGTTCAAGTCGGCAGGACTGGAAGTCCAACCGTGCTGTATTTCTGGAAAGTTCTGGGATCTGGCAGAACTGGAGAAAGACGGATGGTGGGACGACCACAACGACCAGTGGTATGGTCCCGATGAACTGGACAGTCGCCCCGATTGGGAACAGGACTGTGACCAAGAATGGCACGAATGTGCTGGACACAAAGCAGACGGGGCACTCCACACCTACACAATGTCAGGGGGCAGCAGTGAATGGTGGAATATCAAGGTGGTCTATACCCCAACTATGAAAGATGATTATATCTTCTTTACTGAAGATAAGGGCGGGTGGATCCAGCAGAAAGGGGCAAAGTTGTGGTTTCGCGACGACCAGATCCTCATTGAGGAAGCAGAGGACGACCACGAACACGAATATTATGACACTTGTGACTGGGAACTGAGATCCAGTATGGAGTTCCATGAGACTATGTAGATCCTGACACTTGTTTAGATTATTAGATATTGTATAAATTAATAGCATCATTAGGATGCTTTTTTGGGTAAAGAGGGTAGAAATACTTAAAAAGGAAATACTTATTAATAATAACAGTGTGTCAAGTTTTTGTCCCCCATGGCAGAAAACATAAAAAGATATCATGACAATCACAATCTGGAAAACTATTGGAACTTGTTGAAATCTATTAATTCCCAGTTTGGGAAAACTTCAACAAGACAAAATAAAAACTGTTGGATCAGTAAAATGAAAGTAAAAATAGAATTAGGAGAAATGGACAGAGATTTGAAACTTTATGAACATGTTTTGATGAGCACACTTAAAGGATCTACTGGATACGACAAAGTGAGCGAAAATCTCCACACTGAAGTAATAAAATTATTCAATGATTTAGTCATGACCCAGCGGGCAAATACATTAGAGGACAGTATAGATCTTTTCAATCGTGTTTGGATTGGTGTTGGATCTGTCAAAGAACTGACGAGATACAGGAAACGGGGGTTATTCTATATTCAGTCATTAACTATTAATAACTGGACTAATCATTTTATTATATTCTTAATCGCCTCCGTATGCTAACGCCCCTCTCTTCGCTGATTTCTGTGCCTTTGCCGCCTTCTGTTTAGCAATTGCTGGACCGACTGGTGGAGGTTTCATCTTGGGTTTTCCAGTTTTAGTATTTACATTGGGTTTCTCTTGTTTAGCAAATGCTTTTCTTTTTGCTTTTGCGACAGTTTTTGCTTGTGGTTTTCTTTCTCCCGCTTTTCCAACTGATATTTCCTGTCCTTTCGCACCTTTGCGGGTGTAGGATCTTCCAGTTGCTTTAACTGTTCCATCTTTTTTTATTGACACTTGTTCAACTCGGTCGGCACTTTTAACAATCTTTTTATTTTCATGATCAACTTTGTATCCATGTTCTGTTAGATCTTTAAGAAGTGCTGCTCTTGATTTAGTATCAACTCCAGTAATAGTATTTAATTTATTATGTTGGCGAACTAACGAACGAATATCACCGAGGTTCATCTCTCCTTTTGGATTGCGTGGCATCTTTTATATGTAATAAAATATTTTAAAATAAATAAATGGATTTTATAAAATTAATCACGAGTTATTTTAATATCCTCAAGAGTATAAATATGAGCAGTAAATACATTGAGATCGTCCCTACTAATGTCCCCAGCAATGGAAAAATCAGTTTTAAGAATGGTCATCCAGTTATTCAGTTTCTTATGGGAGCGACCGAGCACCTCCTGCTTGGATCTTCTATACGACTAACGGGAGAAATGAAATGTTTTCAAAAATCCACTGGGTTGGGTGGCGGTGCTAATTTAGAACCGACCCCGCCCACTGCCGCGGATAAACTTACAATGGACGGAACCAACGGGATCTATTCCACAATAGATCAGTTAGTAATTAAAAATGTTGGTCAGTTTTCAACAATTGAACACATTAAGAACTATAATCGTATGATGGCGAGTTATATGCCCATTACCAGTTCCTTAGACGATACTACGGGACACTTTGCGGAAACCGCCTTGACGCAACCGAACTGGGCACTCATGAAGTCCTCAGTTGTGGATAATTCTGGTGCTCCCAGTGCTGGCAATTATCAAACAAATCAGTTCTCTATTCATCTGCCATGCGGTCTATTTTTAGGACAGCAACCTATTTATTTAGGCGAAAATGGAGTAAATGGTATCGTGATTGAGATCCATTTGGCACCAGATAGTCAGGTGTTCTTCCAGCAGGATGGGGCACAGGACACTTCTGGCATTCAGGACGCATTCTATGAGTTTGAAAATCTAAAATTAACTGCTGAACTTGTCCAACCCGATGCTGCCACACTCTCTTCTTTGAGGGGCAAATCTGGAAATACTTATCAGTATAACTCAATCAGTTCTTACTACACCTCTATTAATTCTGCCCAGAGTATTGTTAATTTCAATCTTGGATTAAGAAATGTTCTTGGAGTTTGGTGTAATTTTATTGAAGCAAATAGGATCAATAACTGGCGGTATAATGGCATGGACACTCGGTGGATCCATAATAGTGACGACACGCCTGCCGCAATTACTAATTTGACATTCCTAAAAGGTGGAACTAAGTTCCCAGATAATTTTGATACTCAAACATTACAGAAGGACAATGCCAAGAATGACATTGTAGATCCAGCAGTTATTCGGCAGTTTATGAATGCGATTACCCAGTTTGCCAAACAGGGGAGAACTATGGTTTCGCCACTTAACACTTTCCAGAACTCAAACGCTATTGATACTTATATTAGTGAAGGTCGTGAGTTCGCAGGCATAGGAATGGCATATGATCAGGTTTCAGGACAGGGAATTGATTTTTCCAAGGAAAACTGGGGTCTCCAGATGGTTTCAAATCTCACAACTGATAATCCCACTGGCGTCTATCTTTTTGTTCATTCCAAGCAAACACTTGTCTTTAATAAGTCTGGTCTCCAGATTTTGAAGTAAATAAATAAAATAAAAAAACTCTTCTTCTAAATTAATTTCTCTGTTACTCATATAACAAAAATGAGTGCTATTCCTGATCTTCTTAAAATTGGTTCAATACCAAGTAATCTTGCGATGAGTGTGGAAACTGGGATTTTAGATCCAGTTGTCCAAAATGATGGTTTTATTCGCTTTAACATGAAACGTTCTGGTTTCCTTCATTCTAATTCTAAGTTAGTTTTATCTCTCAAAAAGGGAACAACTCACGACGATGCGACGAAGCAGACGCACTGGAATTATCCAGCAAGTGTTGGAGTTGGAAGTTTAATTGAGCGAGTGAGGTTGCTTTCGGGCAATACTGTCATTCAGGAAATCCAAGACTGGCAGCACCTTCACGCCTACAATTCCCAGTTTATTTCTAATGAAAACATGAAAGAGAGAGAACAATATACGACTGGTAGAACTCTCGCATATGATTATGATTACAAGGATCTGGATACTTCCCTTGCTGATAGTAGATCTTATCACGAGGCAACTGGTATTTCTGTCGGCAACGGTTTAGAATATTCTGGACAGAGTGCGGCAGATCCGCCAGTTTATGTTGCCAATCCAGTTCTTTGGGATAAGCAGCGTCCCAAGGAGCAGTTGATCCAGAATGAACCCACTTTCCAGATCTCACTTCAGGATCTTTGCCCGTTCTTAAAGCAGACCCAACTTCCTCTTTTTATGTTTGAGGAGCAGTTATTCTTAGAAATAACATTTACGGGTGGATCTGACAGCAACCTTAAAGTTGATCGTTTTATTGGGAATGGAAATGCTTTAACGGCAGATCCTACGAGATCTTATGATATTAACCCGATTGAGAGTAAGTTAATTATTGATTACATAACTTATCCCAATGAAACTATGGAAGCATGGGCGGCAGCAAATCAAAACCTCCAGTTTCAATACACTGATTGGGAACTGTCTAAATATACTTTGACAAAGGCGATTGGTGAGAGTGGATTTATTCGTAATCAGGGTGGAGCGGGTAAAGTTGTGAATAAAATGATCTTGATTGCTTCCCGTGCTTCGGGGGGTCAGGGTGGCAAGGCGGATAATGAAAATATGTTAGGGGCATTTGAGGCGAAGCACCCTACTGCTATTAACACTATCAAGGGTGGTTTAGTCAAACTCAATATGCGATACAACGATGAATATTTATTCCCAATTGATGTAGATAATGATGCTTACCATTTTAATAACACTTTAATGGCAGAGGGACAACCTCCAATGACTGGCAGAGACCAGTTCTGTGGTGTTGGTGCTTCGCTCAGTGGTCGTCAGTTCTGTGGCAGAAACATTAATTCCCCCGATGAAGGGATCTCTGGTTCTCAGTTCTCGGTTGCCCAGAAACTCAATAAAAATCCGCGAATTAACCAGAAAGGTGTTGAACTTTATGCCACATTTAAGAACTTAGATGCCGATAGTTATGTTCTCCGCTGTTATCTGGAAGTCAATAAAATGGCAAGTCTCGTTGATGGCAAACTCCGTAGTGAGTATCTCTAAATAGAGTGTCAAGTTTTTGTCCCCTCCTTCTTTTTTTCTAAATCTTTCTATTTAATATTTTTATGTTATCATTATAATATAATGGATAACATAACAAATACAACATTCATAGATGCCAGTAGAACTAATTGTGAAACTACTAATAATAATTCACAATGGACTAATGTTGTCAGTTCTGGATTGAAACTCAATGCGGGCGATAAAGTCAGTGTTGGATATAGTTGTGTCAATGAAATCGGTTGTGGTTCCACAGCATTGGAAACAACTGGAAAACTGCTCAAAACAGCAGTTAATTATTCTTATACTGAAATAACTAATTTTAGAGAAGAAAGTGTCAGTGATACAGAGTTTAATATTGAACTTGGACCTTACGGGTCATTAACGACTTCTTGTGAAAATAAAATTAAACAAATCACACCGAAAGATAATGATTTTAATGTAGTTGTCAGTTATTATAAAAATACAAATGGAGAAAACTATGTTCATTTGCCCCGAGGTTATGACAATGGGATAGATCCTTTACAAGAAACAATCCCTTATGACGAACTTGGAACTGGACTAACTGAAGGAGTAATGGGTAAAGGTCCAGTTGGTTGGAAAAATAGAAATGATGCGAGAGCAAAAGCATGGTATCAACCAGACGACCCAGATAATGGGCGACCATGGCAAATCCCTAAATATCGCTGTTATGCTGATTGGCATTGGTATGAGGGAAATAGACATTATTTTCCAACTTCATCAACTGCTCTTGGAATGAGTGCTCACAATGATCCAGTCCCAACCAGAGGAGAACAATATTATGATATTAATGATTGGAAAAGAAAGAATGATAATAGTAGATATACTCTTTATCAATCCGCATTTACTGCTTGGACAACCGAAGGCGTGGATGAAAATGTTTATGAGGAACTATTTACTGACAGAGATCCAGCATATCAACATTATAGAAAATATAAAGAACTCAAAGAATATACTGTCTCTGCTGGTTTTAATGATCCTCATAATGTAGCATATCAATTAACTTCTCAAATCACAGATCCTAAATTAGGTCCTCAACCAGTTTCAGTTCATCAAGTTAATTATGTAGCACCCAGTTTAACAAAAACTCCAGCAGTTCCAGATTATGATACTCAAATATCTATGGTTTCAAACGGAGAAGTTTATAAACCGTTCGCAGCAGCAAACTGGAAAACATTGAGAAAAGGAACTGCCCCTGCGGGAAATGCCAATCAAAAATCACACTCAACTGGAGCATGGAGCAACTACTATAACGGGCAACTATATAACGAACAAACCGCAGATGCGACATTAACTGCCGCAGAGCAACTTGTTCAAAAGAAAGAGAAACAGCAAGATATTCTTGATTATCAATCCTCATATAATATTGTTGGAATGAAGCGACCCGAGATCTACGATGCGGGAAAGGCAGTTTTGACACAGCACTGTAAGAATGAGCAACCAAACCTCATCAGTGACGGAACTGAAATAGGATCTTCTGTTGGTGAGATTGAGCAATCAGCACTGGGTGGAGATAAAGATACTTGTTATGAATATCCCCAGTTATTGTCAAAATGTGACGGAGTAAATGACGGAGCAGTTGGTGGATTTAATAATAAATCTCCGTGGTTAGTTACAAATATGAAATGGTATGATCAAGGGGGAAATGCCCAATCTGGAACCGATAAAACTACTAAATTACTTGAGACACTAAGAGATTTATTTGCTGCTCAACGACTTTATCCAGAAACTCTCCAGTTTCCTAAAAGAAACACGGCGACCAATAATGTTCATAAAACTTCTGTGATTGTTATGGACACGCCTGCTCTCCCCGCCACATTAGAGTATGAACCCAGTGTTATTAAATCAGGCATTAGAAGTCCATTCAATAAGAGATATTTACATACTAACAGACAAACAACAATTGCCCGAGGAAATGACAGACTGGGAAATGACGATGTTGGAACAGTTGCTTCAACTTATGGATCTACTCATCCAATGTGGTTTTATTTTGATGAGAAACTCAAAGATACATATATTGACGATCCCCGAAAATGTGATATAGATTATGCCCCTGCTGGATTTGATAAAGTTAATTTCACAAGTGAGCAATTATGTTATGGATTTGCTATGAAACACAGTATTGGAAATGAAGACTATATTGCTCTAAATATTCAGGGAGTTTCAACTGAATATATTGCGGATGGTGCGTATTGGTTGGGTGCTGCTGCGAATTGTGTTTCAGGAATTGGATATGATATTCACCACGATGCCTATGGAACTGATAATATTGTTCTTTATTCTGGAACTTTACCCTGTAATGAGCAAACTGACAGTTGTGTGGGTGTTAATAAACAAGGAGAGGAAGTTGCTGCTGGTTGGCAAGGACAGGGCGGACCAACACAAGGACCACCAGATAACCCAAGTGGGGCAGCACAAACTTACAGAGATGGCAGAGATATGCCACCTGAGGGATATGGAATATCCAGTTTAATACGACAAGTGTATATTGGGGCAATAGATCCTATTATTCAGTTCTTAGACACAAATAGCAGATTTCAAATAGGAAACCTTCACACGCCAGAATATCAGCAAAATCCAGCACAAGCAGGGAAACCAGTTGAGAACACAATACCACAATCGTATATTCCAACATTAGCAGATGAAGGAACTGAAATCTATAAAATTAATAAAAAGATCACAATGTGGAATAATTACACCCCTGATATGTTGCCCTATAGAAGTGAAGACAGTTTTAAAGCACCGCATTATCAATTTGGTGAGGCATATACAACAAAGGTTCAGGAAATTGCCCCTGCGACCACACGACATTTCAGGATGCCAGTAGAAATTGGGGGACAATTAAAACACGCAACAACTGGTGGAACTGGTGGATATCAAATATCCAGTCAAGCAGCAACCGCACCAAATAAAGATGATGCGACATTTAAGGGGCGAGCATACACTTCTAACAGTTTTAAAGGATACGCCGATGTTCTGGATGGGAGAGGAGAGAGGAAAATAGATACTGCCCATGAATATTTAGAAATGAATTACAATCTATCTAAGTTTGTTGTTTATGATAGTCATTCAGGGATTTATTTAGAAGATTTTGGAATAACTGATAAGGATGATTGGAGGAACTCTTTATTTGGAATAATGGGATTTGCCTTTGAAGATTTTAACCCTGAACCAGAGAAACAACTGAATAGACAAACAAAATTAACAAGAGTAAATTATAATGTTATGAAACCACTAACAACTTGTGCCGCTATTCCACTGAAAGATGCTCCAACTGCTGTTAAGAACTTGTGGCAGAAAACAATGTATAATTGTCAATTACCAGTTCCTCAACTGGCAAATCTTTGGTTTGGATATTTTGCTGATTTCTGGTATGAAACGGCGGCAAATCCACCAAAAGGCAAAGAGTGGGCAGTGGATGACGATGCGAGGGAACGCCAGTATTATCAAATTGGAGACCAGAACCAACCCCAGATCTATCCAATGATCCAAAATCCTCAAACTTCAGGAATGATAACTGCCATTGGTTTGCCTATTAAGATGAAATCACCTTATTATTTGATCAAGAGTGATATTATCTGTGATAGTTATTATTTGAGAGATAAAACACCTTTGCCAATTGTGGCAGTTGTGAATAAAGAGAATGGATTTGGAGATTTCTATTTTAGTCAAGCAGCACAGCAAACTTTCACAATCACTCAACCAACAACATTAACTGAAATAAGAACTGAAATATATGACGCCGATATGACACTTGCTCGCTGTGATCCCAATTCAGCAGTAATTTATAAAGTAGAGAAACAAGTGTCAATCAATTTAGATCTTGCTGCCTCATTATTGACAACTGGTGCCGATGGGGAGATCTCACCCAAGAAAGGAGTTTTGGGAAACTTTGGAAAACAACAGTAGGGGACAAAAACTTGACACTATTTTTTGAACGTTTTTTTACTTAAAAAATAATGTTCATAAGTATTATATAATCATGTTCTTCCACAAATCATTCAGCAAAAAGGACATTCTGGGAATTATTGAGGTGCTTGATATTGATATAGAAGACGCTAAGGACTACAATAAACAGCAACTGACCAAAGCGGTGGATAATTGGATAACTGATAATCCAACAAGTTTATTTATGCCAAATATAATCATGATTGATAATGTCCAGCAATTGATCACACATTTTACGACTATTAATCAATCCAAGATTAATTCGGCAAAGACCAGATCTATGGTCATGGCAAAGGCGAAGAAGTTGATTGCCTATGGCAAAAACGGATATTTACTAACTGAAATAGGTTATCCCAGTGTTGAATTAATAATGGAGGATGTTGAATGTGTTTTGCCATTCGGCGATAGTCCAAGTGTGAGAAAAGCAATTAATTGGATTAATAATGATCCAAAGATTAATGAGAAGTTCTTTCCAGTTATTAGTGAATTAACTAAGAAGAAATTAGAGGAGAAAAAGAAATTAAAAGAGCAAGCAGCACCACAATGGTGCCTTAGAAAGGGTCATTTTGTAATAACCTTTGATTAATTAGGATTTTTGAGTATAAATATCCATAGCGACGCCAGTGGAATGGAGGTTTTCCTTGGCATCATTTTTGAGTTCTTCTATTAGACCACCATACTTTTCAGTATAGAAGATCTTTCGTAGCATTCGTGTTCCCAGTTTCTTACCGAGATATTCTTTGGTATATTTTTGAAGAAAGCATGTGAGTTGGTTACTGGACATCTGGCAGTCGTGGAAGGCGAAGAGGGGCATGCCTCCGCTTGCCCCAATCACTTTAATATACTTCCTCAACAGAGTTAAAGTGGGTTTGTCCGTAATCGCAATCTCAGTAGTTTTTCCTTCTTTGTTGGTTTTAAAATCATTAAGAACAATAGTAAATCCTTTGTTTTCTAATAGTAAAAAGTTAGTGTTTGCTTTCATATCGTCTCCCAGTTTATTGTATTCTCGTTTTCGGATCACATTAAGGGACGCAAAATCATTCCTGAGGTGATGCTGCCGATAGAGGGACATCATAGTGTAGAACTGGAGCAGATTGAAAGTTTTATCACTGAGACCTTCTCTTGGTGTCCAAGCATCAAGTCCAATCAGTTCTTTCTTTATTTTAGATAACATTTGATCTATTTGTTCGTGAGTGACTAAACTTTCTTTTTCTTCGTCGGTATATTCACTCTTTTCCTTGATTTCGTTATATTTTTCATTGAGACTATCGCGTGTATTAATAAACTTCATGATAATCTCGCTTTCTGCTCCCAGAGTTTGGAGCAGAACTATTACTCCATTAAGATAATTTCTCTTGCTATTATCAGTTAGTGGTTTCTTGGTTCTTTGATTTGGTTGGTCTAAACCAGTCATGATTGTGTCATAATCTTCCAAGAAATAGTCTGGACTTTCGGGGTCATATTCACAAAGTTTTGAGAGAATGTTGTAATTCGCACAATATTGAGCAACTGATGCCATTTTTAAAGGTTTCATTTGTTTGGTGGATCTGTGTTCGTTAATTTGAGTTAAAATTGTCTCAAACTCATTCTTTGGAATATTCTGGGGAAATCGCATTATAGTATAGTATAATATCTTTTTATTCTTTTAAGTATTTTGAAACACGTATTAATATGAACTGGAAGATCCACCCGATAGTTTTTGTAGTGAAGTGGGTGCTGTTTGAGTAGTTGTTGATGACTGGACATTATTGTCCCGCTGTTTTGGTGCGGATAACATATCACTACTTTTAGCATCGCTTGCTGTTTTCAAAGAACTGCTTTCTTTTTGAACTCCACCGATTAGATCACTGATCGCTGAGGCGGCGTCAAATGCTAAACCGATAGGGGCAAGAACTGGTGCTGCTGCTCCCGCCAGATCTATCGCTCCACCAATCTCTCCAAGAACTGCCCCTGTTTTTTGAGCAGTATTATCACTTTTCCAGTTTTCAGCAATATTATAAGCACCGTATGCCATAGATCCAAGACCAGTAGCAACAGAGGATGCTGCCCCAATTCCGTGAGCAATTCCTTCATCAATTCCAGCAGTGGTCGCCAACTTTTTAGCAACTTTTCCCTCAAAACCAAGTCCTTCGTTATTTTCTCCCATTTTTGCCCCTGCTTGGATCTCGGCAGTAGTTTTATTTGCTGGATTTGCTGCTCTGGTCCAACCGCCAGCAACGTCCCGTTCTTGACCCGCACTGATCTGTGCCTCGGCAGATCCTTGGGGATTTCTCATTGGTTCATAACTGGGATTATCAGTGGTCGCATCTCTCGCCCTCGCTTCATATTTTCCCATTGGAACAGATCCTGCTTTGCCCCCAGTTAGATCATAAATATTTTGACTGACCCCAGTTGTGAGTGCTCCCTTCACTCCTCCATATTGTCTAATAGTGTTATAAGACTGTAAAGCACTATGAACTCCTCTCATCGCCGCATATGTGCTTTCTGCTCCACCTTTCGCATCGCTTTCCTCCCCTTTTGTTTGGGCACCTGAAACAGCAGATTGATAATCACTCACCACTTTCTGGTTATGTTGCCTCACCTGATTAATATAATCATGATTAGAAGCGGTTTCAGCATTTCCTTGTAGTTGTGCCGCATGTATTCCATAACTGTCCATATTTATACAATGTGATCATATATTATTTTCATTTGATAGTTTTTATTAAATATCTTTCTCTGGTGGTTTTGCTTCATTCTTAATTTGTCCATCAGCAAACTCGCTAATATCTACCGAACCCATATCAAAATAAGTCGTCTGTCCCTCCGCTATTAATTCATTAAAACACTTGTAGCATTTGACTGGATTTGACTGGAGATCCATGTGAAGGAAATTATATCTCTCTGGAGTGGCATATTTATAGATTGCTAAAAATGCTTTCTGTCCGCCCACAACATCACCGAACTCTTCGGCAATTTTTAACATTTCCTTAAAATTAGGGAAGGGAGAAGTAATTATTAAGTTCTGGCAATTCTGCCTCGCAATAGGGGACACTTGGCGGAAGTTTTGAGAACTGATTATCAACTGTCTAATATTGTAATGACGATATCTGGAACATAACGACCATAGCAATCCATTTCTGGGCACTGACCCCAAAAGATCGTCAGCAATTATTGCTATCTTCGGTTGATCATGTTTTTCATATTTCTTTTGATTTTCAATAATCCCAGCAATAATCGCATCGTCATAATAATCATCAACATCATACGCCTCTTTTAAGAAACGAGATGTAATATCATTTGAGATTGTATTTGACATAATCTTAACATAGTCAAATGTTTCCTGTCCATAGAAGTTATCGTTTAAGAACATATTTGAAATCAACGTGGATTTACCAGTTTTTACCGCCCCTATTAAGATAGTTAATGACCCACCACCGAACCCTCCTATTTGGGGGAGATTTGGGTGAATATCCATTCCCCAGTCATCTTCTTCATCTGGGTCCATAACTGGCAAAACCATGGGTGCTTCTTTTGGTTCTTTAAAAACATCCTTATGTTTGGGATTTAATTTATCTTCTTCATCATTCAATTTCTTTATTCGTTTGGCATTGCGTCTTTGACTATCATTTGGACCTTCACCAGAGGACTTTTTATCCATTATACCATATATCATTATTTTATTTTAAACTATGAAAAATTAAAACAATCCTTGTAATAATCAGGATTGGATGGATCTAAGACACGATTGATCTGTTGGGTCAGTCGCTTGTCTTGGACAACTCTTGCTTCCTTTTCTTTCTTTATTTTCTTCTCTGCTTTCCTTTTCTGGTCATATTTACCAATTGCTGAGACCATAATATCTTCTATTTCATTTCTGGAAACTGGTTTAGATCTCTGCCTCACCAACTCCTGTTCGGGTTCAGGTGCTGGTTCGGGTTCTTGTGGTTGCTGTGGCGGTTCCTCAAAAGTGATCTTCTGTTCAGTTGGTCCAGAAGATCTCACGGTTTTCCCGACTGAATTAACTTCTTTCGGTTCCTCAACTTTGACATATTCGTCCTCTTCTTCCGCATGGCGTGGTTCCTTTGCTTTCTTCTTTGCTTGTCTCTTTGCCAAACTGGTCGCCCTGCCTCGTGATAACGCATCCAGTTGTTTCTGTGACATTTGGCGTTTCTTTTTAGGGGCAGGTTGTTTATTTTCAGCAAACTCTTCCTCTGTCAAGTTTTTGTCCCCTGCGATAATTTCTTGAGAAACCATCCGTGTTTCTACTTTTTTATTTTTATTTGGTTCAGGTGTCAATTCCTTGACATCTAATGCCATCTTAGTTAATTTCTTTTTAAAAACAGTATCAGTATCTAATTTATGTTTCAAAGAATACGCCTGTGGTGCGTTAGGATCGCTGGGTTCATACTCAACTTCAGGTGCGGGAGGGGGAATATCAACTTCAGGTAAATAATCATTGGGACTTTGAGGCATTTATACTAATAGCACAGAAAATAATGGGAGAAAGTCTCTTTTTTTTGTTTTTATTTTGTATTCAATTTGTGTTCATTAGTGTAATTTTGTGTTAATTAGTGTAATTTATATTGTGTTCTAAACTGTGGTTTTAACTAACGAATATGAAGCACCACAATCGTAGAACCTTCCAGTTCATAAGCGAGATTTTCATTCTTATCAACTAAATCTATCTGTAGTTCATTAAGATCTATTGTCTCAGTATTGCCGAGTTTAATATATGTCTTCTCATGTGGTTCAAAGAATAAAGCACCAGTAGATCTCCCGTCAGGGGTAAATTGTGGTAAGTGATACAAGATTTTAGAAATTGCCCCTTTTGAGAAGTTTTGGCACTGTTGAGTGAGTGTTGGACACCTGATAAATAAACTGTGTTCTGCTTCCATTTTAGGAACGTGAGCACTGGCAAATGTCAATTTCTTAGTATCTGCGTCCCAAGCACCTCCGTGTAGATCAGCAGCATCAATTCCACCACCAATATAATTAATGTTTTCAAATCCAGCAATTGGACCAAGATTAGCATAAGGTCTTTTTACGAAACTGGGTTTTATCCTCGCATCGTCGCTCATCATAATATAAGGGGCATTATATCCAAGCATTCCAACACTTGCTCCACCTCCCTCAACTCCCTTTGGAGCAGTTCCCTGAGTATTTACTGCTGCCATCCAATCCACGTCATTCATTGGTCGCCTATCCAGATCTTCGCTGACACGGTTATCCATTGTTTTCGCATAATAATCACTTCCATATGCCCAAGGTTGAGAAGTGGCAGCATGAGTAGCAACCATATCAGTTCGGCAAGTGAAACTTTCCAGTTTAATAGATTTAGTATTGCCTCCCCCACTCGTGTCTCTTAATAGAACCTTGGGATACATGGTAAATCTGTTGGGACTGCCAGCGTTAGGAAATCCAGTTGCGTTATCAACCGCATAGGAAGCAAATACGGTTTCTGCTGCTCCCTTAAATCCTGAGAAAATAACCATTTCATTCTCAACTTTCCACTGGAAACTATCAAAACCAAGGGAGTTAGTATCAAGATCATAAAGTTTAGTTTTCTCTGCTGATTTGCCATAACCAGTCGTAGTTGATACCCAATAGGGCACTTCACTAACTGGATCGTCTGGTTTGGTTACTTGGACATCCCCCTCTCCGCTATGGAAACGAAGGGGAGAGTTTGGTTTTAGGTCGTTCTTTGTTCCACTCGCATCAACTTGAGACCCAATGTGATGACCAAAATAAAACAGACGTAAATAGTGTTTGCCATCTGTTGCCTGAATAGATCTTGCCATGTAATCACCAAACTTCCAGACAGCAGAAGTATCGGCATCTTCTGCCCAAGGAGGAGAAGGAACTGACATTTCACCATTTCCATAAAGATTTATTACCGCTTCCCCGTCATCATATGTTTTCCCCTCAGGAACCCCAGATCCACAGGCAACTGGACGAGTTATTCCGCAGACCCATTCAGTATCGTTACAGTTCGTAATCGCAAACTTTAAAACTCCTCCTTGGTGTGAAATAGGATACTGAGGAAAAACTCCACCAATATAACTATGCCCACCGCCGTCATCAATTGTTCCAGCAGTATCCACTCTCGTGATTGTTTTAGCAGCATTATCCCACCAATCAGGGACAAATGTTGGATCTTCAAATTGTGCCTGTGTGATATTTTCAAATGAGGATGCTTTATTACGATAAAAAGACGGACTGAGACCGTGTCCAGATCCCATATCTCGTCCCATAGTATCCAACATTGGTCGCGGAAACCAAGCAGCATCCGCCTTTACTTCTGCGATTGATGCCACAGTTTTCTGTTTAAAATCAAAATTAAAACCGAGGAAAACTCCAAGTGTCTTTTTGAGAGTAATAACTGGGTGGTGAAGATCTGGATGAATAGAATAAGCAGTTGTGAAAGCATCAGTCAGTTCTTTCGCTAACTGGTCGCCCGTATATATTCCATCACGGATTGAAACTGGAATTAATGTTGTCGGTCGGTGATTTATTAGGTCTTCGTCTTTGGCATCAATATCAGTTCCAACCATGAGATACGCTTGTTTATTATGATCATGAAACACAAAAGATCCAGATCTTTCAATCTTGACAGACTGAACTGCCACCTCACTATGTGGTTTAATTTTCATAGCATTTCCCAAGTAATTCTTGTAAGAATAAGGACTTTCAATCGCGTTTTGACCCCCATATCTATCTTGTTTTGAAGAAGTAATTATTAACGACATATTTATACAAGTATAAGATATTTTAATTTCATTGTAGTTTTTTTAAAATATTTCAGTGATGTATAAGATGCTTTCCCAGAAAAACATAGGCAAGAAGGGTAAAAACTTTGACGGCAAGAAATTAAAGAATAAAAATGGCACCAAGATCAAGAAACTGGATACTGGTGCCCTCAATTATGAACACTTGGAACCTCATATCAATCCAGATCACCCAGCGATGAAAAGAGGTATTGTATTTGATGTGGATAAAGATATTGATCAAGACAAAAAGATAGATCCAATGAAAGTATTTGAGAATTATACTGAACCGACTAAAAATAGTAAAACGGAAAAAAATGATAAAAAGATCCGTCGGATCAGTAAAGGAGATCCAATGAAAAAGAATGGAAAAAATATCACTATCAAGTATAGTATCTAAAAACTTTAAAATAAAAAAAACAGTTTTGAAATTAAAATATTTACTGATATTATAAAATGCCTACTAACAGTTTCTGGTCCAGCGATGATAAAATCCCAATTTCTCAAACGAAAGTTTCTATTCCAAGTGAGAATGGTTTAAGTTATGATGGCGGACAGCGTATCATATTTACTATCCCAGCGGGGAATATTGAGTATTTCAATCCTATTAATACAGTATTGGAATGTGATTTCAAATATACTATTCCAGTTGGGAAGCAGCGAACTGCCCTACAGTTAGATCCAATCCTTGGTGGATCTGTATTAATAAAGCATATCAGGATCTACGCAAACTCTGCGGAAATGCCACTTTTAGAGGAGGTCCAAAACGCAAATGTTCTTGCTGCTCTACGATATGATTATGACACAAATGATAATATTAAGAAGAAGCGTGCTCTCACTGAAGGATGTGGAATATATGATACTCGTGCCCGTTCTCAGTTCAAGAATGAGCAGACACTTGATCTCAATACAAAGAATAACACTTTCTTTTCTCCAAACATTTCAGGATCCCAGAAGTTATTTGGTGATGCCAATACTGACGAAGCAGATGCCGCATGTATCAGGACTGCTAAACTGTTGCTCCCTCTTCACCAGTCTGGGATTTTCGGGTCTTCTGTGGTTTTCCCTAATATGATGGTAAATGGTCTAAGACTGGAAATAATCTTAGAAGAGGCACAGAAATGCCTTAAACAGGTGGGTTCTGTTCAGCGTGATAATCGCCTTGAGAATGGTTGCCTTTTCCACTCAATTGATGGCAACGACAATCTTGCGGGAAAATGGACGGCAGCAGCAGGCGGGGTAACTGATACATTTTATTTCTCACGACTTAATAATAAACTGGAAACGAGTGATTGCCCCTTTGTGGTCGGTGAGGGCATATCTTTCCAGCAGAACACGACGACAGAAGCAGATTGTTTAGATAAATACTTGACTTGGAAAGATGCTGCTGATGCCAACCATTTCCCAGTTATTAAGAGTATCACAACTGCCGCAGCGGCAGGGGTAAATAACACCTATCCACTCATTCAAATCACACTTGATAAGGCGGTTTATCCTTCCGTTGAAATGTCTTCTTTGAGCACTGCTGACAGGAACAAGTGGGTCGCATATTCAACCAGTCTTAATCTAAGTGCTGGCGAACTGGTCAATCCCAAAGATCCTTCCGTATTTGACCCCACCTATACTCTATCAAATGTTAATCTCAAAGTTGAGAAAGTTGAAATGCCCAGTGCTTACACCAGTAAAATGATGGAAGCAATGAAGCAGGGCGGAACTATCAATTATGATTTCCTCAGTTTCACAAACTATCTTTATTCTCAAATGAAGGACGACCGAGTTGCTAATATTCGCATTCCAATCATGAATAAACGAGTAAAGGGTGTTTTGTGTATTCCAACGGACGGACAAGTGTATCCAAACGCGACTATTATTGGTTGCGGAGACGGAGACGAGCGTGCTGCGAATACGGCAACTCGCCAGAGAACTTATTTCACTCACAGAGAGGGCAATGAAATGAGTGCTAAATGTGAAGGAAACTGGGCAAATTACAGTGCTCGTTCTGGTCTAACTGGAATTGCTGACGGACTGACTAATTATCAGTTCTTCTATGATGGTCGCCTCAATCCGTCAAGAAAGGTTGATTGTAAGAAGATCTCAAACAGAACCTCAATTTCGCAGCAACCAATTGTGGAACTGGAGAAAGCACTTTCAGTTTGTGGCATTCCTCCTAACAGTTTCCAGAAGTTCTCTCAAAACTTTTGCGTCGGCAGGGCGGTCGGGATCCAGCAGGGAGTAGCAGATCTATCCACTACTGATTTCAATTTACAATGTGAATACAATGAAGCACTAAACGCTCCTACTAAAAATAAACTCTGGAATATCTATACTGGTCACCTTCGCCGCCTTATGATTAAGGGGGACAGCGTAATGGTGGATGTCTAAATGTCAAGTTTTTGTCCCCTCACCATATTTTTCTAATTAATTTCTCTGGATAATTTTATTTCAAAATAATCGTCAGGTGTCAAAAACTTGACATCATTATTTTATTAAAAATAGTCCCAAACTTTTTATTTCTTATTATTATGTATAAGATGGATAATAATGAGAGAGCACTTTTGCTACGAGGTAAAGTCCGCCAAGCAACCAAAGATAAATTAAATCCAGTTTCAGTCAAAGGAGAACCCTACTGGGATTGGGAACACAAGGAGATCCTGAAGTTTATTGAAGCAGGAGATAGTGATAAACAAATCAAAGATAAAATTAAAAAGAAACGGAATTATTATTCCAAGCAAGATGTCAAAAAAGAAAAAGCAAAGGTTGCGAAACAAGTGTCTAAAATAGAAGATCCAGTTGAGAAAGCAGCAGAGAAAGCAAAGATATCTATTAAAACAAAACAAGAAGCAGGAGCAGAAATAGAACAAGCACGATTAGAATGGATGAGTGAATTAGAGAAAATAGAATACTGGAATAATCCGCCTTCAGTTGCTGGAATGAAAAAAGTAGTTTTATTTGATCCTAAACAACTGATACTGACAAGTGTTCCAGCAGATGCGGGGAAACAAGACAGAACTGGTCTTGCTCAGGGAACTGGGGGATTGAGAGGTGGTGGAGGTGATAAGTTTGCTGACGGAGTTGGGACCAGACACGATGAGTATAGAATATCTCAAGGTGCCATATCACATAGTGCTGGCAGAGCACTCAATCCAGATCCAGCACTGATGAGAGGTTATCACAAAGACATGGAGTTTAGATATAGAGGACACCGATTTGATAGAGAGGCATCTACGAGTTTTCGTGAGAAAGCAGACTATGACTATGGTGCGGGGGCAAAGTTTGGATACAAACATAGCACAAAAGGAGCACTCATACATTTCCCAGTTCCTAAACCAGATCCAAAAAGACCCGAAACATGGGAACCACCAACAAGCGATTATAAGAAAAGAACATATGTGAGTGGTGTTGGAAAAGGTTTATTCAAAAATCCAGATAGTGAAGATAAAGTGATTGAGCAAGATAAAACTATCAAAATAGGAGAAGATCTGGCGAGTTATTTAGCAACAAATGATAATTTTGATGAAAGGGATAAATTAATAGATTTTCTCGCAAGACGAAATAATCTCGGCAGGGATTTAATAGACGCAGCAGTTAATCCCGCATTCTTAGAGAAATTAAGTAATGAAGTGATATCTCCTCAACTAAATCTATTTGGACCTTCAGCGTTTGATACTAACCCGTCACTGATAGTCAGTAATGTTCCCATGAGGCAAGCAAACCCATTTGAATGGCAGGAATATAAAATGAATGATCAAGGAGAAGATCTGGAAAATGCTGAATGGGAAAAATACAGTCCATTGGATAAGGCGATTGGCGGAATGCCAATTTATGAATATGCTTTTGCTGAACAGGGACGCCGAATTGGGGGCAGTTACGGAGGTTGGGGTAATTCTGGAAGAACTCTTTATGAATGGGAGATCCACAAAGAAGACAATGGAACAAGAAAGAAAGTGAGGAGAGTTACTGATACCGTCCAAGAAATGGACGAAGGATCACAGCAATTCAAATATTTAATGGCAGACTGGAACAAGTGGAGGATGCGTTGGGACATGGAAGAAAAAGGGGCAGCAATGGAAATAAATAGATATCACGGATCTACTCAAATTAATAGAACTTCTCTCAATCCCTTTATTATGGGGGATCGTCGCATGGATGGCAATTATCATTTATGGGCAGACAAAGATAAAATAGTAGAACTGGCAAAGGATGAAACAAATTGGTCTCAATTGAGTGATCCTAAAAATGGAACAAGATATCCAGAAGAGATTGATGAAGATCCACACCACCTCTATACAATTGGAACTGGAGACACGACTGCCCCTTGGAAAGGGACGCGACTATTAAATCCATTTTATATTGTGATCTATACTGGACTGGGTCTCGCATACATTAAGAATAAAAACACATTACAATATTTCGGCAAACTGCCCTATGTGGCAACTGAATATGGAACTGTTAATTTCAAATATAGCGAAACTATGGGATGGCAGGATTTTGTGAGAGATGTGACGGGATCAGGAGTATTTATGACAAATCCAGAATTGGAAGAAGTTGAATGGGAGAAAACCAACCCTTATCATCAATATCGTGACGAAGACGAAGGAATGCGATTGAACAGGGACAAATATTATTACATTAATGATTTACTCAATCTTTATTCTAATTACAAACACGATGGATATTCTCTTGGATCTGGAAATGGTCCATGGTCAATTATGCCTCAATTTTGGGGAGCAAGTTTTAAAATGTGGGGACCGAAGATGGGGGAAGAGAAAGATGTTGGCAACTTTCGCCAGTTTCAACTTGGAATTAATAGCATTGTTTTAGATGCGGATCCTTATAACACAATACATAGTGGGTCTAAAAAAGATAGTTTTGAAAACCAAATCAACCAAATCAACCAAAGCAAAGTGGTCGCCGTGGTTGAGCAATACCTGAAACTCAAAGATCTATACAAACAGAACTGCGAACCGATTGAAGTGCTAAATGGCACAAAGTTCAGTGGGTTGGATGATAACTGGGCAATCGCAAGTCCTCAAATCTTAAAGAACTGGAATATGTGGGGAACTCACCCATTAGAGAAATACAGAAATATAGCAGTTGATTGGGCAGGATATAGACCTCAGGAGAGAATAACATATGATAACAATGCCGAACGAGTGATGCCACTTATTTGTATTGAGGGTGGTTTCTTTCGTGTTGGAACAATTGGAACTGATTATTATGCTTATCCTATTCTCTTTGATGAGGACATGTATTTGAACTGGGACCAGAGCGAAGACCAAGCGAGACGACTGGCGGAAGTGAATGACGCGGGACAAGTTCAGGGGCGACCAGTTAATAACACGAAAAGAGATCTATGGAAGGAATGGAAACCAATTGTTTATTTTGAATACAAAAATGGAGAAGAGGGAGACCGAGGAATAAAAAGAACAAGACTGCTCTTTGACAGAAAAGACGGTGTCCAAATGGGACGCTCC
>TARA_R110000737_G_scaffold142599_4_pt1 | contig 22838 bp, 50 predicted proteins | sample TARA_R110000737 | Tara Oceans TARA_R110000737 (sample SAMEA4398027) | marine metagenome | biome: Polar Biome; feature: [SRF] surface water layer (ENVO:00010504); material: water (ENVO:00002006), including particulate matter (ENVO:01000060) such as... | depth 5 m | reverse complement strand
TTAAAAATACAATATGAAGCTTCGGAATGTGCGACTTACATTGATGATTTAGAAGTAGGTAGAGAAACAATAACATCTCGACCTGTACCAGACACAAACAAAACCTATTTTATCGGGGCTTATGGAAATTCCAATGGATTAATTCCAGTTCCAAACGCTTATTTTAGTGGTAAGATACACTCTTTCTTCATCGGAGATAATGAGTGGTTACTAAAAGATGGTAGTGGTGCAATAGCAGTATCAGAAGTAGGTGACTATGAAGCAGGTATCTATACAAATCATGCAGGAGGTATAAACTACATCAACGATACTATGTGGGATTCAGCAGTAACTACCCCTTATAAAGAGGTGCTTAGCGGAGTAGGGATTAGCCCTAACATAGTCAAGACACCTTACTTTAGACAGCATGGGTATCAATTAAACTTTGCTTTGGCTACAGGAGGCAACATAAACTATAATGGTATAGATTATCCACAAACAGGATTGATTCTATCGTTTGAAGCTGAGGGTTTAACTTGGTTGTTTGGTGAGTCAATTGGTACGTCTATTGAAAGTGAGACAGGAGAGTTTGCTACTATATCAATAAACGAGTCTCTTAATCACCTAGACGCAGAAGTATGGGGGAAGAAGTCGTTTGCTTTGGTAGGTAATGGTAGTACTGATAAGATAGTTTTCCCTAACCTTAGTGAAATAATACTGACTGCAATACCTTTAGTTGGTGGTTTTATTCACGAGGGAGATACATTCAACCTAACAGAAGGACTAGGGAACGAGGTGTTTAGTGATGATGGACTAGTAGTAGGAACGATAGAGACTCTACACGCACAAGGTAACGAGTATATCAACTATGGTGTATGGCAGAAGGAGGATGGTTTAGGCGGTTGGATGCCTTACGAGCAAGATGGATTAGGAAGTAACGGATAAAAAGAGAAGACTATGGCAACAACAGTATATTTAGCAATCCACGATATGACAGGCGTGATGAGTGACACAGTAATAGGTATGATTAACTACCGATGTGCTAACACTAAAGGGATAGACCATGTACCATTTACGGATGGGACAAATGACACTCCTAAAACAACGTATCAGATGTTGAGAGATAGATACGAAACGTATAAGCCTATCAAGGGAGCAGGTGGAGAACGTAAGAAAGATGGAGTTACCTATTGGGTGCTTCCGTTCTGGACAGCAGTAGGTATGCCAGATCCAAACCCCTTATATGGAGTAACATTATCAGCCACACAACTTAATGAGTTTGGTTGGGATGTAGAGGAGATAGAAATATAAGGTAAATTAACCCACTTAATGTAAGTGGGTTTTTTTATGTCATATAATATATTGGAGATAAGTCACTTAATGCTTCGGGATAGCTATTTTTAACTATTGTGTGATTTTTGTACAAAAAATTACCTATATTCAACCATGAAACAATTCTTAAAAGATGGAGATGAGTTGTCAATACGTAGACTAATTGCAATTTGGGCAATGACACTTCTTACAGTATTAATTGTAGGTGTATTCTTTGGTGTAGCCATTGACACTCAAATCATAGTTATTGTTGGTGGAATTGCTACAGTTGCGACTGGAGTAAGTGCAATAAAAAAGAAGGTGACATAATAATTGACAAGGTGAGATACCATTTAAAAAATAAACAGTGTGTATGATAGGTAAATATTTAAAAGTTGGGAAGTGGATACTTTCATTGGCAATCCTTGTGTTTGCATTTATTGGAATCTACTCAATCTTTCAGCCCATTCCAGAGCCAGAACTGGTGAAAACGGAAACTGTGGTTGATACGGTTTATGTAAATACTATTGATAGGAGTTATGAATATACACCTATTCCAGTAGAAACTGTGGTGACCATTAATGACACAATTATAATTACTGAAAAGGAGATTGTAGAGGTTTACAAGGAGCTTACGGATGAAGCCAAGGAGAAGATAGTTGAAGAATATTTTTCTAAAAGGCATTATGTTGATAGTTTAAAAACTGAATATGGTTATGTGATAATTGATGAGTATGTTTGGAAAAACAGGATATATAATAGGAAGTGGTCATATGATTTCACAGTTCCTCACACAACAAAGACAACAACGAATACGGTAAAATATACGCCACGCAGATTTCAATTGTATGTGGGGGTAGAGGGATCAATTTGGATTAACGGTGGTCAAGATCAAGGCATTGTGAATGAAATACCTCCTAAAATGTATTTAGGGGCAAATTATCGCCTTGGAAGTTGCCATTATGTGAGTGTAGAATATGATGCTTACAGGAATGACTTAAGGATGGGATATGACTACAGAAAAGGTAGGCACGAACTGAGAGCTGAGTATTCTACCAGATGGGATGTCCTACAAGTGGGATATAAATTTTATATTTTTCGATAAAACAAACAAAACAAACAAATGACAATTATAAAAGATGTAGCACTTAAGCTAATAGAAGGAATACCGAGTTGGCTTCGTGGAGCAATACTCACGCTAATGGTTGTATTCGGTGGAATGTATTTTCTCGGATTCAATTACGACAATTTTAGGGTGGCACAACAAGTCACCCAGATCAAAAAACAATCAATATTACTAAGTGGTCGATCTGCAAAAGATAGTAATGAATTCGCAAATAAGATTGTAACTGAGGTCTATGAGATGACAGAATCTTATGGGGTTGCTCTATTTGGCTTAGAGCCAGATTACATACCTAAAGTCATAAAGGTGGTTGCAAGAGATGGAGCTCGGATATTTAAAGATTATGTTGAGGTTGGCAAAAAGACTCACATCAGCTCTCGACTACCAAACGTATATTTAAGTTTGAGGGAAGGTTTGTCATATAAACAAAACTTAGCCTCTGATGGGGAATGTAAACTTATGGATATGGGGGTTAGATCGATGATCGCCCATCCAATTGTATATAGAGGTATAACGATTGGTACAATGATTGTATTTTTAGATAGACCACTTGAGAGTTATTCAGTGGAAGAGCTTGAGGAGATGGATGGAGAGATTAGGATGGCTTGTGTGGTGATAGTTGAAAAACTATACTACAATGAAGACAAATAGATTAAATAATAGGGAAATGGAAAACGGATTAATTTTACACAACATGCAACATGAGGAGTTCGCTTTAGAATACCTCTATGGTAAGGCAAAGGGTAATGCGGCTCGTACATACGCAAATATATATACTGATGGGGTAATTACTCCATCATGCTATTCTGCATCATCTAAACTTTTACGAAGAGATGATATGAAAGAATATCTGTCTGTGAAGATGGATGAAGCGAAAGAGCTTGCACAATACAGAAAAATACATAACGTTGAGATACTATCCAGTATTATCGATGAGATGGCGACCACTGATGGTGGTGTAGACATAAATGGAAATCCAAACTCAACACATTTACAGAGAAATATTGCAATTTCTGCAATCAGAGAGCAAAACAAAATGCTTGGACTGAATGAGGATAAGATTGATATTAACGTTGAGGGTGGAGCAAACTTCATATTCAACCTTATTCCACCTTCTGCAGATGAAAGTAGTAGAATAGAGAGAGAATTGAAAGAGATTAGAAATGAACTTGGTGATGTTGAGGAGGATGAAGTTGATGCTGAAGATGTTGATTTTATTGAGCTTGCCGATGATGAGATTGAGGGGGAAGTTGTTGAAAAATTAAGTAGGAGAATGAGAAGAAATAAGTAATATGGGGGATTTTAATTGGGGTGCGAGAAGCATCGAGAGGATGAGTGGATGTCATCCATTACTGAGAGAGTTTGCAAATAGGCTTATCAGTCGCTCATCAATAGATTTGACAATTCCACAATATGGTGGACTTAGGACAGCACATGAGCAGTTATCGATATATAAGACTGGAGCAAGTAGGCTGAATGGACATGATCGCAAATCATATCACCAGACTGGAATGGCAATAGATATTGTATCCGCAGGCAAAACCATAGGCGTTATGTATGATGTCGATAGACTGAAATATATCAATAAGGTTGCGAAGATTGTGTGGCAGGAATTGGTTGATGAGGATAATGTTGGAGATTATGAAATGACATTTGGGTGTGATTGGACAAGGTTTGTAGACCTTCCACACTATCAAATTAAGAAGAGATAAATATAGGGGTTGCTTAATTGCTTCCCCTTTTTTTTGTTTAAAATACCTATATTCATCTACAAATCTATTAGTTTATTTTGGACTAAGGACTGGGAGTAATTAACCAGTCCTCCAAAATATGTATAGATTGCGTAACTAAAACTAAGAACAGAAGACCCAACGAAATTGGTTGAGTCATTAATAGATAAATTAAACATTAAACTAATAGTAAAATTATGGAAATAGATTTTAAGCCCTCAGCAAAGCAATATGAAGTTTGGAAAGCAATAAGTGACCACGACAGTCCGTATAGAATGATTTTAGCAGGAGGAGCAGCAGGTCACTATCCCCCAAGACGTTAATTCGCTTGGGGGGTAGTGACTATAAATTGGAGGAGGAAAATCTTATTTAGGGGCGGTTTGGTTAATAACCTCGTGCCTAAAGTACGCAGGGTGGAGAGCAGTTGTTGCTCGTTTAACACTCAAATCACTTAAGGAATCAACACTCAATACAATATTGGAGTTGTTGAAAAAATGGAAAGTTAAGCATAATTTTAATCAGAAAGATTTGATTATCAATTTCCCAAATGGCTCATCAATCATATTAAAGGAGATGGCAGATACACCTTCAGATCCAACATTCTCAAGATTCGGTTCTTCAGAATATAGTTGTGCATTTGTCGATGAAGTTGATCAAGTTTCTGAAAAAGCGATTGATACATTGTTTTCACGTTTAAGATGGAAGGTTGCAGAATACGGAACCAAAGGTAGACTAATGATGTCAACTAACCCTAGTATTAACTGGGTGCGTGACAGATTTGTTATGGATGCAGATGGTCAACCACCAGTATTGAAGCCACACGAAAAATATATTCCATTCTCAGTCCTTGATAATCCAGATGAAGCATTTAGGAAGGATTACATCGAAACATTGATGTTATTACCTAATCAAGAAGATAGAGAGCGTTTATTGCACGGTAACTGGAACTACGTTAATCCAAATGATGCTGTTTTCTATGATGGATTTAATCCTAAGAAAAGTCTAATAAGAGACTTATATAAAGACAAATATGACACAAATAGAGCACTTTATCTTACTTTTGATTTTAACGTATTCCCTTTCATTTCGTGTCTTGCAGCACAAGCCTTTCCGAATGAGGATGGTAGCAAGGGTGGAGTTATTAGATTATTCACAGAGATATTGGGGAAACCGGAAGATAAAAATAATAGGACGATTAAAACGGCTGCATTAGCGGCAAAGATGTTCAGAGATCATAAGTCAATAATATATATAACAGGTGATCCATCTGGTATTAGAGAAGATACGAGAACGGAGCAAGGAACAAATGATTTCTCCCAGATTCTTCGTGGATTAAGACAGGAAGGCAAGACTGGGAAATTAAAGTTAATGAAGAAAGCACCAAACGTTGCATTACGTGGTGAGTGGCTTAACATTATGCTTGCAGGCAATGATCCGGATGGATGGACAATCGAAGTTGATATGAACAGTTGTAGAACATTGACTAATGATTTCCTTTATGGATTGGTTGCAGAAGATGGTGGTAAGGATAAGAGAAAAATAACAGACCTTAAAACTGGAGTTAGACATGAAAAACATCATCATATGAGTGATGCATTTGACTATTTAATTTTGGCAATCAGAAAATCAAGTTATTACGTACATAAAAAGGGTGGTAGAAGTGCAACTGGAACAAGACCAGTAACTGCAGACTATACTGCAAAATCTAAACATAGTTGGTAAAATGAGTGAAAAAAGATATTTAAAAGAGAGTGACTACAAGAAATCAATTTTCTTAAGTCAATTGGATCAGTTAACACAAGGGGATGAAAGCACTCTCCTTGATGCTGAACTGGATGCCAAAGCGTGTATTACATCAATGCTTACCGATGAGTATGAGATTGAGAAAGAGTATGAATTGGGTGAGGGTATCTCAGACCTACATACTCAAAAGGAATACTTCAAAGATGACTATGTTACTGTGGATGGAAGATTAAGTAAGGCGAAAGCCTATGTTAGTGGTTCTAAGCCGCCATTATCAGACACATATTGGAGATTAATGGACATTAGTGAAATTGATGAAGAGACCATATTTGAAGTATATAATCAAGACATTGCTTTTTATGAGGATGATATTGTTCTTTATGGTGAGCTGTATTTCGAATGCCTCATTTCAAATGGAGTTAGTGTTGAGTATGGAGAGGAAAATATTATTCCACCACACACAACAGTTTATTGGCAACCAACAACTCGTGAAACTTGGGATGTAGCGACAGATTACAGTGTATATGATGCAACCACATCACTTGTAGGAGAAAATGACGTAGAGTACGCTCTAATCGATCCTAGTAAGGCTGTAGTTGGTACTAGTCCATCAAACGATACAGTTGATGCTTGGTTGGAAGTAAATGTTCAATATTATGATCGAACTGAAAGATATGTTCGTCCAGAAGGATTTGATGGGTATGTGGTTCTTGGTGTGGATTCTTTCTTCGTATCTGAAGAGGATGAGGGGAGTGTTAATGGATATATTGCGGATGAGGAAAAATTCATATTTTCACCGGCTGCTGATCCAAGGAATAGAAATATAGTGTCAATTATGGTTCATCTGGTTATCCACCAGTTATGTTCGGTGGTTGTTCCAGATAACTTACCTACCGTAAGGATAGCAAACAAAGAGGCTGCTATGAAAAAATTAGATGCGTTCTCAAAAATGAAAGCGAATCCTGCAATTGACAGAAAATGCTTTACTATCACAACAAAAAATCCAATTACTGGCGTTGAGACTGAAAGTGTTCATAAAAGTTCACGTTGGGCTGTAAATTCGTCCGAAAACACGAGGGATAATTGGAGTTTTTAAAAATTACAACTACTAATAAACAAGAATAGGGAGCTAAACACTCCCTTTTTTTATGAACTTTTTTCTGGCTTCATAAGCCTCAATCTCTGTCTCAAATGAACCAATGTATTTTCTCTTTCCATCAATTTTTGCATAACAAGTCCATTTATCATTTTTCTTATGGTGAGACACACCTTCATACTCAGATGATCTGACTGGAGGCTTAATGTAGTTTATTTCATCCTCTCTTCCAGAATCAACTTTTTCTTTGGCATCAATATATGTTTTCGCTGCCTCCTCCTCATCATCAAAATACCCAAGGGTGTAGTATTGATTTCTATTAAATCTCATAGTAACTCTCCACTTATCCATCTTCTTATACCAACTAACTCCGATATATTTTGACGATGTTTTTGTTTTATCAATACTGTGTATGCAGTTATCTCTATTTGTGGTAAGTTCAAGATTAGAGGCTCTATTATCCAATTTATCTTCATTTAAGTGATTAACAACAACACTATATCCATCAATTATATGATTATGAAATGCTATAGCTACAAGTTGATGTACTTTTGCAGTAATATATACCCCATCCCTTTTTGCTGAAAACCTATAATATCCACCTCCACCAATATTAAATCTTAGCTCATTCCCAGTCTCACTATTCCTAATCAAACCAGTGCTTGATGCTTCATAAGGATAATATCCTTCAATTTTTCTCCATTCCATAATTTTAAATTTAGTTTACATTTGAATATAGGGATTTTTTAGATTAAAGATGGGCTGTCAATTTAAACTATACAAAAAAAGGAGTCCGAAGACCCCAGTTTTATTCTCCAGATATAATCTTGAAGTAATTTTTTGAGTAAAATCCATGCTCTTGCCACGAATAAGCGTGTGATGCCAAATAAAACTCTTTCTCAGTTTCTTGTTGCTCACCCCAATTATCAATGTAGATTTGAACTCTCTCTGGTGTCGAATCATATCCACACACAGACCAAACTTCGGTTGCTTTGTCGTATGTATAGACTACAGTAAATGAATTATACCCCAATTTACGAATAACAAACCTTGCACTTTTCCTATCCACAACATATACTGAAGCAACATCTTTAATTTCTTCAATCATTGCTTTAAAATCGATGTCAATTTTTTCAACTGCATCATCGACTAAATTAATATTTTTTTCCATATTTTTTCTCTAAGATTTTACGAATTGCAGGTTTGAAATAACTTTTACCTTTCAGTATCTTATTATCTTCTCTACGAATAACTTTACCATTCTCAAGCTTACTTTGATTACTGAGGAATACCTCATCAAATAGCTCAACAATTACATCTTGTAGACCGTGCTTGATTACCAGACCTACCGTAATAAATAGTATGTCCACCAAACCATCCCCAACTTCAACCATATCACCTTCATCGTGAGCATCAACATACTCTTGGAGTTCTTCCTTAAGTAATCTTACACCAAGATCAAATGTTGGCTTATCAAGAAATGTCGGCTCTTCATTTATAACAACGTCAAATGACTTGTTAAATTGTTCTACTTGCTTAAGCTGTCTTTGCATTCTTCAGTCTGTTTAAATCCTTAATAACTTTTTTCAATGTGGCGATCTCAAACTTGTTTACCAATTCACCAGTTGTGTGATGGAACTCTAATTTCTCCTTTCTCACAATTTCCTTTTCATACTTACTAATCAACTTTTCCATATCTATATATTTTTGAAATTTAATATTAATTCTTATTTTTTACGTGACCCTTTCCTAATTACAGTAAAGCCTAACTCTTCTAGCATATCCATAAAGTTCTTGAATGCGAATCTAAATCCATTTTCTCTATGCAATCCAGTTGCATTACCTTCAGTTATCTCTCTGGGCTTCCCAAGGAGGATAAAATTATATTTATTCTTAGTCATTATTTTATTACCTTTAAGTTACGACCACAAGTAATGAGTAGCTTAAATATCCTACCATCGACACTATGGCTAAAATTAAGCCAAGTTTCTTTAAGTGGGCAATATTTAATTGTTGGTTTGAAAGCGTGCTTAAGCTTAACATTCTCAGAGCTTATAGCAATCTTACTTGCAGATATTAAGTTTCCATCAAATTTACCATTCTCTATCAATAAGTCGTGTTCGGATAAATTAACCTTCATTTGTGATGAAAATATTTTGCCATCAGCCTCACCCATTTGTGTGACTAAGACTAATTCTTTACTAATTACTTGTAGAAAATACATATCGCTAAATTTAGATTTAAAATCTTACTCCTCTTCTTGTGTTGGTGCTTGTGCGAATCCAACTTTTGCAGGTTCCTCCTCTTCCTCCTCTTCCGGAGCATTAAGGGCAGTCAAAATTTGCCCAACTTGTTCACCTAATGCCAAAATTGCTTCATGTTGACTTTCAACAACAGCCTCTAAATGCTTTACCCTCTTACTTAATTTCTTCGACTTGTATTTTTCTACTGCAATAATTACTTCGTTTGACTTAGCCATAATAAATTATTTATATTGTTTAGATTTAATTCTTATACTACTAATAGGTAAAAGTGATGCAAGTGTATAAAGTTTGCGTAATTAATCTTCATCCCCATCTCCATTCCCACCAAGAAGATCACGGAGAATGTCATCTGAAGATCGAGGCTTATAAGTATTATCTTCCTCATCCTCAGTTAATTCTGATGTTAATTTCTCCCAAATTCCCCTCGTATCCTCCATCTCATCCACAGTAAAACTCTCTGAATCTCTGAACATAATATAGGTTAGTTGCCTCTGACAATCTTCAGACTGTAGATAAAGATCGTGCTCCTTATCCTTAAGTAACTCTATATTAAGACTATCACCCTGCTCCCACATATAGCAAACCTCTGCAGACATTACAATCTTAAAGCCAAGCTTGTCGAAGTATGCAATAACACCCATGTAAAATTTCTCCAATACTAATTTGAATTCAGATATTGACATTATTAGGTGATTAAAAGACTGCTTTATAAGTATGTCGATTTGCTCTGGATTATCGTCATTTTGACGAATTAGAGTTACGTCTGAGAAGCTTAAAGTTTCTTTATCTGAGAAGCCTCCATAGGTCAACCCAACCTCAAATTGAACCGCTTCCACGATACGTTTTTTCAAATCCTTTATATTGTACTCATTTGTTAAATCAAAGCCACCACCGAGGATTAAATCCGGAATGATGCCCACTGCGATTGCTATATTTGATGTCTTTCTCATAACCTTGATTGGTTTAAGTGTTTGCCCATAGGACGATAATACAATAATATGTAGAGGAATTTGGGTAGTGCGTAAAACACTGCCCATAACACCACATAAGTCTTAGTTTCCTTGAAGTTGTGCTTCCAGTTCTCTAATCTTGATTTCGGCTTTATCTCTTGCATTTAAGTTAATTTGTTGTTTAGCTTTCAATTTCTCCATTACTTCGTGCCCTTGGGCAATTGCACTTACGATAACTGCATTTGTTTGATCGTATGTGATCTTCTCAACGTGCACCTTGCTATCAACTATCCAGTTCAACAATCTTTCGATTTGAGCATCTGTGATTTCAATCTTTTCAAGGAATGAAATTTGTTTTGCTCTCCAAGTATTCAAGCTGTTTTCAATCTCTTCTTTAGTAGTAATCATATTACTTATTTAAGTTGTATATTGATCGTTCAAATTCCCTTCTCTCCAATAATCCCTTACTTGTTCTCTTTCTCCCCTTGTATGTGAAATGCTTCCATTTAACAATCTCATTGTCGATGGATAACTTTTCCCCTACAAGTTTTCTTAGTGTTGATTTCTTAAATTTAGTCTCACCAATATTATACATAAACATACCTAATGCAAGCTGCTCACTATAAATATCCGTGTACTTCTTTGCAAACCCAATATAGTTGTCGAAATCGGCACGTAAGAGCTTGTCTGCTTCATCTTCGGTAATGATGTTAGCAAAGTGTTCTCCACGTAGAATATGATGTCCATAACCGATTGTAACCGATCCATCGTTATCTAAATATCTTGTCTTACCAAGTGCCTCATATTTTTTCATGTGTGCGATACACTTATTTAATAAGTCCTCACGGTATGTTGATGGAACTGAAAGAGTATCTTCAGTCTCAACAACCACATACTCGATGCTTTCAGTCTCAATAACCGTATCTTCAACAACTTCCAGTTCTTCAACAAACTGCTCAATCAAAACCCCTCTCTTCTCAGACCTTCCGTTAATATCATTAATTAACCAAGCTGAATATGATACAACTGCTATCATTAAAACAACTCCAACAAATACTATTGCTGCGTGCATTCTTGTTACTACTGTGCTCATAATTATTTATTTAGATTCCTTTTTATTCTGTAGACTTGACTCTTATCCATTCCAGTCAATTCAACCACTTTTTTAACACTTGTTCCATTAAGTATCAACTCCTCTGCTTTCTTACCTGCAGCAGACTGAACTCTACCAATTTGCTTTCCTTGTGCTCTTGCGTGAGCTACACCAGATCGAGTTCTCTCTCTCAATAATTCACGCTCATATTCCGCAACTCCTCCAAGGACTGCAGTAACTAATGCCACTAATGGGTTTGTATTTCCATTGGCATCCAGTGTGTCCATTGATATGTTTGATATGTGCAAATTAATACCTTTCTCTGATAATATTCTGATTACTCTTTTTGTATCCTCTACGTTACGTGAGATACGAGAGATTTCACTGATTACGATATCTGTGATGCCCTCTGTTGACTCAACAAACTCCATTAGTCTGCTTCCACCTTCACGATCAGCAAAGCCCTTAGAGCCACTAATTTTGTCTGAGAAAGAAGTAACTACTTCCATACCATAGTGAGCTGCTTTAGAAGTCAAATCACTTATCTGACGAGAATTAGATTGGTCATCAGTTGAAACACGAGTATATAAAACAGCTTTTCTCATAGTGGTAATGTTTTGTTATACTACTAATATGGTAAAAACATAGTTGTGTATAATTTACTTTAAATATTCTTCAAAATAATCCAAGAAACCATCCAACCAGTCCATTCGATCATCATATTCAGCTTCAGTTTTAAAGTCTGTGAGAGGGTCTGCATTATTTCTCTCATTCATCATTTTCTCAAACAACTTATCGATTGCAGGCTTATCTGCCATTGACATCATTGTCAACAATCTTTTGCCTGCTTTATATCCTTCTATGTGTTGATCACCTTTTTGCATAATTTATTATTATTATAATTTCACATACTTCTTATCCCCTAAATCAATCAACTCCCTTGTAGCCCTTACTCCATTTGGAGTGATTCCTAACTTATCAGAGGCTTTCTTGATAGAAATTAAGTCGAGATCAGAAAATACAAATTTCAACAACCTTATTTTTTCTTCTATTGTGCAATTTAAAACGTCCTCCATTAGTTTAATTTGGTTCACTTTTGGAAGTGGTTCATTTTCTATTAAATCTTTAAAATCTGGGAATTCATCCATTTTCAAGGGTTTTAAGGGTGGTTCACTTTTGGAAGTATGTTTACACGTATGTTATCTACAATAGCCATAACGGAACTAGCTTTAGTGTAGTGGTCTTACCATTATTATAGTTTGGTATACCTGTCCTTTTAAAGCAGTTCATTATTACTACTTTATCCGCATTGTTGTTTTGAAGACAGTTAACATTATCAAAATTATTCTCAATAGGTAAACCCTTCTTAATTAAAATGTCTAGGATTTCATTTGCCCAAAGCCTATTATATTGCTTCTCTGTTATTTTTACAGTTACTCCATTGTGTTCGACACTATACATATTTCTTTTCATGATTCTAATAATTTAAAGTAGATAACACTGTATAAATTGCATAGCAAAAAAGCTACGCATCTTATACTCAACGTTGTATAACATTAGTAGTCTTCACGAACATACTCTATAATCTTGTACCCTCCACACAAAACAAGAATAACCAAATCCCATATAAGGCATATTAATAATGGTTCGTTAAAGAAGCTATTTACATACTCTTTTTCTGGTAGTAGGGTTTGTGCCGTAGCTCCTATTGCAGGTATTAAAATTAACAGTATCAATGTAGTAATAATAATCTTTATCATAATCAATTAACGCTATACAACAAGGTGCATAAAGCACTGTATAGCTATTTTTTAAGTGTGTAATTTATTTGTTTGCTCGGTGTTGTTTGTTTAGTTCGGTGGCTTAATGCACAAAACGTTAGCCACAACTCTTATTAAAATCTTCTTTACAATCTTTGCAGTGTACATGGTGTAGTTTATATTGGTGTAGGTTGTCGCTATTACACAAAGGGCAGTGGCTAACAAGGTCTATATTTAATGCTTTGGGGTAATTCTCGCTTATATACTCATCAGCAACCCTTTCAGCTTCTTTTTTGTCATCCATTCCATAACAGTCACCTAACCACCTCAAGAATTTCACTATATCTTCTTTATTCATCTTTCACGTTTTTAAATTGTAAGTTATTCCGCACTAAACATAGACAGGACGTTATAGGGTATAAATTTATAAATCTTCATATTCAATAACATATACACCTTTTTCAAAATCGTGTTCCCATCTGGTAATATTAACACTATGTTCCCACTCAACTGTTCTGTACTTGGATTTATTCCAATCACATTCTCTTACAATTATAAATTTACAACCTATAACACCATCTAAAAAAGAATTTCCATTCTGCTCATCTAGTTTATTTGTTAGGTACTCATTTATTTCTGTATCTTCTTTTCGTATCATATCATTAACTCTTTTTAGATTAACCGTTATGCTTAATTAAACAAAGTGCCTACTTCGCTCAATCTTTCCTTTATCTATTTTAGTCATTGTATGCAATAAAATTATTTTGCCCTACTTCTGTTTCGTTTCCTTTTGCGTTTACCTTTTTGTTCAACTTCTTTAAATTCTGTAGTTGTAGTTTTATAACACACAACATTGTGTAAAGAATCATACTCTTTAACTTTGATTTCCATTTCTAAAGCACGTCTTCTTAAATAGTCATTCTCTAATTGTAGAGCTTCCATAGCTAAAATATACCCATTAGGTAAATTGCTCATTTGTTTGCCTTTCTTCTTACTCATATCTATATTTTTTAATTGTTAAGTCGTTAAAGATTACGATTTATACACTTGTTATTATATGCAATTGGTGACTACTCCTAACTCAATCATTTCGGTAAAGTCCTTCGTTGTATTCTCCTCAACTACCTCCCACCCAAGAAGAGTAATACCGTAATAAGCATCACTATAATCATAATCCTCGTCATTCATTTGACCTTTAATCCTCAATATCTTTTCTTTAAATGTTTCTGTTCCTACAAGATTATAGTCTTTGTCGTAAATTTCATCTAACTCTCTATCTTCATCCTCATTACAATCTTTCCAAGATTCATAGTTATACTTCTTATCAATATAATCGTAAACCTGCTCATCGTTTTCGGCTAGTAAGTATCCCTTTATTCCTTTTCCACTTCCTTTTGGTGCTGTGTGCGAAAATAATATTTTGTATAAATTCATATCTATTAAGTTTAATTGTTAATAATCAAAAGCATATAACACAGGCTATATGCCATATTCGTACCTCCTACGGCTCATAGCCGAGCCGTTGTATGTAATGCTATATATCGCAAATAATATATTCACCCTCCTCTATATGACCATCCCTTAATAGTGTCAACAACACTTCGTGTGTACCGTTAACATTAACGTAGATTCCTTTTGATATTTCGTTTGCAAGAGTTTTATTTATCTTCTTCTCAATTTTATAATTCTACAAAATGTTGAGTGTTATTCTGGAAATCTAATTGGCAATCGAATGCTAGAGCGTGTGGTGTTGAAGTCTCCTCCAGTCCAATCTCTTCAGACAATATCTTATTTGCAACTTCCAATGAGCAAGTGCCATCAATTTTAACTTGTGACTTGATTCTTACTACTGCATTCTTGTAACCTTGGCTTCTGTTTTTCATAATTGTTTTGTTTAAGTTATTGTTTTGCTATACTACTAATAAACAGAAAATGGGGAAGTGTATAACACAACCCCAATTATTTTATAAATACTCCAATTTGATGTCCTCAGAGATATTTTTAAGTGTGTGGTAAATTAATCGAATTACCGAAACCACATCATCTTTGTGAACTTGTTCTACGACTGTATGCATTGAACGAAGAGGGAAGCTAATTAGTGCCGTTGCACAACCTCCAGAACCATAAGAAAATGCACCTGCATCAGTACCTAATCCACTACTACTTGCCTGCAGTTGTGTTGGGATACCTTTCTTGTCTGCTACCTTACGAATCAATCTATGTATCACATTATGTGTTGCAGGTGATCGATCAATAACTGCCCCTTGACCTGCTTTAATATCACCTTGTCTTTCCGCATTATACGCAGGGCTGTCAGTAGAATGGGTAACGTCTGTAACAATTGCAATATCTGGCTTGATATTAAATGATGCCATTTGCCCACCGTGTAAGCCAACCTCTTCTTGTACTGCGTTAATCACAACCAAGTTGAATGGTAACTCAACCTTATTCTCATAAAGCTTTCTCAGCACCTCTGCGATAGCTACACCACCAATTCTGTTATCCAACGCTCTTCCCACATAATACCTATCATTCAATATCATTAATTTGTCATCGAATACAGCAACATCACCAACCTCAATCCCAAGCTCAAGAACTTCTTCTTTACTGGAAGCTCCAACATCTAAAAAGATATCTTGTAATCCTGCATTCTCATTTCTTTGGTTGTCGTGAATTGGTGGAAAACCAAAAACACCTTTTACCTTACCTTTGTTGCCAAAAATATCAACACGTTTGGATGGTGCGATTAATGTGTCACTACCGCCATTACGGATAACACGGATAAAGCCATCTGGACGAATGTAGTTGATCCTCCAAGAAATTTCGTCAGAGTGAGCCTCTATAACTACAGTCTTCTTATCTGGATCAGTTTCGTTGTAATACGCATATGCAGTGCCATAGGTGTCCACTTCTACAGCTTTGGCATAAGGTGTCACATAATCAATCCACTTCTTTGCACCACCACACTCAATCTCAAATCCTACTGGAGAATTAGAATTTAAGTATTTTACCAAAAACTCCTCGTTTACTTTTGTCTTACTCATAATTACAACTTTCTAAAATTTACCTTCAAACCATCAAATGATCCGTGACCATTACTACCAAACTCCATATATCCAGTTATATAATTTATAAATGAAACCTTTATCTTAAGGTTCCCATCACCAATTTTAACAAACATATCTCCAATACTTATTTTTTGAATCTTCATATCATTTATTTTTTAGTACCCCCTTCTCCATAACCCTATCTTTCAGATTTACATAAAAACTCCTCTACACCAACATCTCTCGATCTAATGATTCTTGCACCAGTTGCAACCAATGTGTCTCCAAGTGAATTAAATGTATCTGGATGACAAATTATGATTGTGACTGGGTAATGATTTTTGCATCGATAAGCATAAATATCTTCTTTTAGCTTATCCCTTAGATACTTCACATATTTAGCATACTCCAAATATTCCCTATAACTCATTTTGCAACTGTTTAAGTTTACGTTTAGCTTTTCTAATCTTCAATTTCTCCAACTTCACATCGTATTTGTGATACATTTTGCCACCACGACCATACATTCTATCAAACTTCCAATCCTCAGTATTTTGAATCTCAAGACGTTCTTCGATGAATATCACATTCTTCTCCCAGATTGCAATCATCTTTAAGCATTTCTCTATAGTTACTGCCATAATTTCTAAGATTAGATTGTTGTTGTTTGATTGAAACTTCTATAACTAATATCGAAAAACAGCTAAAGTGTATAAATTACCTCCCATTATTTATTAGAATTTCTTCCACCGCCTTATTTCTTACTGGGGTAGCTCCATTCTTCCAAGTTTGCCCTAATGAATGAACAAATACGATTATACCAAGTACAACCATAAATCTAACCAATGTTTCTAAATTTTTCATAATTATCTATTTATTAATTGCAAATCCATTTTCGTTAAATCCAACACCCCTTCTGTCGAGCATTTTCTTCTTTGTGATCCTATGTCCAAATTTCTTGAAGTATGGATCGCCAATGTCATTATATGTCATTTCTGCACCATTGATAATCATTTGCCTAATTGATGCCCAGAACGTTAATTGCATTTTATAAATTGGCTTTGGTAGTCTATAATTTTTACTGCTTTTATATCTCATAATAAATTAATTAATTTTCAAATTTTCGGAAAGGGTAACTTAAGCTCAACCTAAAAAAAATAATTAGTTTTCGAATCGGGCGAAAGGGAATTTAAGTTCAACTATATAAAGGCGAAAGAGTAATCGTGCTCCACGCCCTATAATAGATCATAAAAATTATTTCATTTTCGTTTTCCCCGAAAGATTACCGTTATCTCATACATAATTAGAAATGTGTCTATCGCTATATAAAAATCACATATATGAATCACATAATCCATGTAGTGATAATGGATAAGGTACGTGTGTACGATACACTATATATCAACCATATATGTTGGGGAAATTTTCAAAAAGTAAACAATGTGAGGATTTTTTGCATTCCATTTCTTGGAGTTTTTCCAAATTTTGGAATTCATTTCCCGATTTTGGAATCTTAGTCCAAATTTTGGAATTTTTCCATTTTGCGGAATTTTTCCATTGGGCGGATTTTTCTCACGATTTTTGTGGAATTTTTGAATTTTGTGAAATTTTGGCACGATTTTTAGTTTGTGCCGATTTTTAAGGATATCCACTTTTTTGTGTTGTTCCTTATCACTTACAACTAATAAGAAGAAAATGCACAAGTGTATAAAAGTAACTGAGAAATATTAAAAGTAGTGCTTTAAGTGGATTAAGCGGATTTTCCCTGCTAAACTTACGAATCTAAATAAATAGAACTCCGATGCACTATACCTTATTTTACGTTGGTTGTTTTGGTAAGGTTGTGTAATTTGTAAGTTATTTTTATTTTGTGCTCTCAGTCTATCAATAAGCCACATTTTGAAAAAACTTTTATTTTTATGTAACCTTTTCAGCTCAGATACGAATACTATAATATCACAAACATTTAAACTTAGGAATTATGAAAACTACAAACATTATCAAATTACAAGGAATTGAAGGAACTGAGGAATATTTTGAAAATTTCTATCAAAGTAAGAAGCTATTTTTCTTTAAGTATAAAAAAGCTTTTCAGTTAATGTACTCAAATAATTGCGGTTTTTACTTGCAAGAAAACAAGTTTTTAAGATTAGATAAAGCACAAACACCATATACTAAAAGAGGTCGATTTGTTGCTTTCAATTCAAAAAATGCAAATGACTTAATAGGTAGAGAATTTTTTCTACCTTAAACGCAACCTTTATAAATAACCACCGTAAACACTACTATAACACAAACATTAAACTTTAGAAATTATGGGCATTGGAACTGTAATACTTATTATTTTAGTTGTTGGTTTGGTAATAAGATTAGTAAATCACAACCTTTAAAAATAACACTCGTAAACAATAATATAAACCTTTAAATTTAGAAATTATGACTACTAAAAACAATCAAATAATCGAAGAATATAACGTTATTACATTTGATGATTACTACCAATTTAAAGAGGTATCAAAAAAAGAAGCTGAAAGCTTAATAGGTGTTTGTTACGGTATTGATTTGAGTACACAAACCGAAGCACTAATTGAGAGCGTTGAAGACCTTGAAAATTTCGAAATCTTTGGCACGGAACTTGTTGTAAATTCAAGAGCTGATTTATACGCTTTATTGATGGAAGATGAGGACTAAAAAAAAATTACTGAGAACACAACCTTTTAATTTCTCAGTCGTAAACATAAGAAGACAACAAAAACAAACCTTTAAAATTTAGAAATTATGAAAGTTACTGAAAAATTATTGAACCACAAAGCAGAGATGAAAGCATTTTTTATCTCAACTGTAAAAACTCAACTTGGGCAAATCGTAGGGAAAAATCTACTCTCAGTATCCGAAGCTCAGAAATTAGAGATTAACGAACAATTCAAAAATTTTGCAACTGAGAGGTATAATTCAGCTCTTAAATTAGCTTCAAAAGAAAGCAGGGAAGCGGATTTTATGGGTGGTTTGGATCGAAAAAAACCAGTAATTCACACGTTGGTAAAGCAAGCTTATGAAATTAGCTTTAAGCATAGCTGTTTGCAGTTTTCAAAAGAAATTTTAAAAAATGTTCTAAATTTCGAAACTAAATAAAACTACACTCGTAAACACTACTATAAACCTTTAAATTTAGAAATTATGATTAAGGATAGTTTAGGTAAATATTTTACTTTAAAGGAATTATATAGTAATGAATACCCAGATAATAACGAGTTAATTTGGGAATATGTATCAAACTTTGAATTTGATAAGACTAAATTTAAAATAATTGAAATTGATGTCGATAAATACTTTAAAAAGTATGTGGATGAAATAGCAAAAATTAGTTTAGGGCAAAAAAGAATAATAAAAAATTACACAAAAAATATTGATAGCATATTAGATACGATAATTATTATAAATAGTATTGATGAATTGATTGCCGATGGTTATCACAGATTAGCTGCATTTCATCTTAGTGGTGTGAAAAAAATAAAATCGTTAGATTTATCAGATGAACTTTAATAATTTACCTAAATTCAGTTTTTTTAAAATAAGTACAACCTTTTCAAATAAATCTCGTTAAACTAATTATCACACAAACTTAAACTTTAGAAATTATGAAAAGTCACATCTTATTAAATATCTTCACTGGTTTATATTCAGCTACTCTTTTAGGTGGCGAATTTAGTAACTGTTATGGGCACGGTAAAACCGAAGCAAATGCGATTGCAAGCCTAAAAATTAGAGTTGCTCAACTGAGGAGAGGAGACAACAAAAGCGTAAAGCCACGATTTTGCAAACATAATAGAATAGACTAAAAAAAGTCAACAAAAACACAACCTTTTCAGATAACCACCGTATAAATAAGAAGAAAGCATTTAAAACCTTATAAATTTAGAAATTATGACTACTTTAGAAATTACAAACCGATTAGAATATTTGAGATTAGAATTGAGAGCTGAGAGAATTAGTTTAGATGAAATTGTCGAACTACAAAGCTTATCTCAGTATATCGACTCAAACGATGTAGAATTATTAGAGGCGGCAGGCGTGCCCGAAAATGATGAAATTATCGAATTTTCCGATGGTTACCAGTTCAAAGAAATTTCAAAAAATGAAGCTTCGAACTTAATAGGTGTTTGTTATGGCATAGATATTGCAGGTGAAAATGAGGCTCTAATTGAGAGAGTTGAAGACCTACAAAATTTTGATAACTTTGGCATAGAAATTGGTTTTAAGAAAATACTGGTAAACGTAACCTTTTAAAATCAATCACGTTAAACTAAGAAGACAACAACAAACAAACCCTTAAAATATTTGAAATTATGACAACCTTATTAAACTTAATTACGTTACAACAAAAAGAGATTAACGAATTTACTTCGAAAGTTCAAACCAAAATCACACAAGAAAAAAACTTTAAAAATAATTCGAAAAAATTGAAACATTACTAAAACTACTCTCGTATAAATAAGAAGAAAGCATTTAACTTTAACAAATTAAAATTTAGAAATTATGGACTGTTTAGAAACTGAATATGTGAGAGATACTGGGAGAGAGTGTAAGGAAGACTGTTATGGTTTTTATAATTATACAGAAGATTATGTTGAATGGCTTGTTAATAAAATAGATGAATTGAGAGAAATAAAATAAAAACTTTACAACCTTTACAAACTACTCTCGTATAAATAAGAAGAAAGCATTTAACTTTAACAAATTAAAATTTAGAAATTATGAAAGTATTGGTTGAAACATTTGGGCAGATCGAAATATATTTTGAGGCGGTTAATGAGTGTCTATCTTTATCAGAATTATTTCCCGATGACACAGAAGAGCAAATTTTAAAAATAGCGCAAGACAATATTCTCTTTATGGCAAAAGTTACTGCATCTTTAAAGGGTTGTGGAATAGAGGGTGAATCGGTTTATTTGGGTGGCTGCATATATAGTTGTGAAGAGGATTTTTATATTAGATATAAGGATGAGTATTTTTCAGATATGAAAGCCGAAGCAATTGAAAATCTAAGGGTTGAAGTAGGTCAAGCGAAAGAAATACTAAAAAATTTCAAATAATTGCAACCTTTTCAGATAACACTCGTTAAACATTAATATAACAAACAAATTAAAACTTTAAATTTAGAAATTATGACTACTTTACTATTAGGCTCATTTTCATTCTTAGATATTCAAAATGATGGAGAGTTAAAAGCGATTATACATAGAATTGACAAGGTTGTATCTTGTGATGATGAAAATGAGGCTGAGAGGCTTGGGGAGGCTTGTTTATGTGATTTTGACTCATATTTAGTTCCAACTTCTTATAGTGGCTCAATTGACCTCTCTCAGTTGGAGAGCGTAGGATAAAAAATAAATAAAAACAACAACCTTTAAAAATTACACTCGTAAACAGTAATATAACAAACAAATTAAAACTTTAAATTTAGAACTTATGGAAACTTTACAAATCACTATCGCAGAATTAAGAAGTAACGGAATTATTAATGGCACGATTTATGCTCAATTAGATGAACAAATTTTGGTGGCTGATAGCCTTGAAATCATTGAACTTAAAAAGAAAGTTGAAAGCATTGAAAAAAACTTTTGGAACTAAGTAACCTTTTCAGATAACACTCGTAAACACTATTATAACACAAACATTAAAACTTTAAATTTAAGATTATGGAAAAGATAGATCAAATTGAATTAGCATTATTTATAACTGCATTAGGAGCTAATATTATTGGAGGCTATGAAGTAGTTCCACTATTAGTTATAAGTGGACTAGCTCTATATAACTTAAATAAATTACTTGATATTATATAACGTTGACTTGTATGGTGTGTAGCCACCACTAAAAGTGCTACGAAGAACTAAAAGAAGTATGGCTATACGCTATACAAATTGTTATAAACTTGAACATAATGAGCAGCGACATAATAGTATATATTTTAGAAATGATATGGTTATATCACATAATTAAATCAATAGCAACAAAAGACCATTGGGAATATGGATGTGGCAAAGAGATAGTAAGTGTCATTTCGGTGATAAATGTAGCAGCCTTAACTTTTGTTGGGATATGCTTTGTTGTTCGTTGTTTATAACATAGGGCTAAGTAACATTCCAAAAGTGAAACATATTAAATTTAGAAATTATGAAAAATCAAAATGTAATGTTTGGGAATTTAGAAGGTACTGATTTAGTTAAATTTAACAGACAGTACTCAGAATTAACTTCCGCAGTAGCGAATAAAGTTTTTAAGGGTAAAACCGAATCTATTGATTTAGGTGGTTTTATTCCAAGCACAAAGCCAAAAAACTTCAATTTATTGGAGATAGTTGGAAATATTAGTAAAGGTAAACTCTCAGATTTTAATAAAATAGATAAGCAATATAGACGAGATTTGTTAGGAATAGCAAAAAATAGATTAAGTGAGCATAACAAAAGTTACGCTAAAGACATAGCTCAAAATGTTTTAGGTAAATTATTTTTCGAAATTTCTGAGGGGAAAATAACAGAAGAAAATACTGAGAGTTATGTTGAATCTATCTTATTCGGCTCTATTAGTTATGAGGTTTTAAATATTCAACATAGTGGTAATAAAAATAGTTTTGAGTACAAGACACGACCTATAAATGATGAAAATAATGAAATTGAAACCTTTGAAAGTTGCATAACAGAATTAAATGCTTTTGATGAGATTTTAAATGGGGAAAATAAAA
>TARA_R110000737_G_scaffold353424_1_pt1 | contig 22851 bp, 20 predicted proteins | sample TARA_R110000737 | Tara Oceans TARA_R110000737 (sample SAMEA4398027) | marine metagenome | biome: Polar Biome; feature: [SRF] surface water layer (ENVO:00010504); material: water (ENVO:00002006), including particulate matter (ENVO:01000060) such as... | depth 5 m | reverse complement strand
TAATTGACGCCGCTTCCTTCAAAAACAGGAACGTTTTTGTTCAATTCTGTATGAGTGGTTCTGGTTTTGAGCATTTCATCCACCCAAGACCCACTTACCACCTGCACGTCTTTCCATTTCCCTTTGTTCAGCATCAACAATCCCAATCTCGCCATATCTCTTGTGGAAAACCACATGGGGTATGCCAAATATTTAGAAATGGAAGTGTTTCCCTGTTTGTGTTGCGCGGAGCGGTCCCAATCCTGCATATGCAATGGATTGGCCAATTGACGCTCCACTTCGTCATAAATATTTGTTCCGGTTTCCTGCTCGAAAATGTAGCCGGCCACATTAAAGTCCCAATTACTGTATAACCAATGAGAGCCTGGTTCAACTGAGCCTCTTTCTGGCGCATATTCCTGCATGCCCCCAGGGTAGCCTTCAGGATGATAGACCCCGGACCTAGCAGAGATGATGTCTTTAACTGTGGCCTTTTCTTCAATGGGGAGAATACCTTCCACATCGTCAATCCCCAATTCCTTAATGGTTTTGCTTAAATCGATGGTACCGTCCTCCACATATTGCCCGTAAAGCATAGACAGTACACTTTTTCGGCATGAAGCTATATAACTCAACTCCTGCAAGTCACCAAAATCAAAGACCACTTTTCCCTTGTGCACAATCATAAGCCCTGTAATTTTTGTGCTGTCGATCAAGTATTCCCTAAAAGCTCGGGCTTTATCATTTTGCCATGGTTGGGCTTCTTTTTCGTTGGCAGCATGCCAGACCCTATCTGGAAAAGTTTGTGCTCCCAATTGTAAGGAGCAGCACATTAAAAAAGTGAAAAATAGTCTCATGGTGGTTGGTTTTTGTTATTTGGTTTTGATGAACCAAAGGTTACGGACCCTACCGTTGGATATCCAAACCCCTTTGATTTCCCCGTTCTCTGTTTTGAATTTTAGGTAGGATAGAGGATAGTTTCCCTCCAAAAGATCTTTCTTCTTTTGTTCCAACCTTATTTTTCCGTGCCGAATATGATGTGCATAGAATTGACCATCTTCATAGTGGATGGTATATGCCGTTTGAATTTCTGGACTGTAATAGGTCCCCATATATTCCTTGGCCAAACTCTTGGTCAATTCTTCTTCCTCAAATTTTGAAAATACCATGGGTTTTCCGCTATCGGGATAAATGGTCATACCTCCATTTTCAAATTCGATTTTAGTGGCATCTCCAGATTGAACGGCTACAAATTCATCATCTTGAACGGGTAAAAAAGCGTTTCTACCAATGTATAGCGTATCTCCTCCTGTGGTTAACATACGTTGGGAATAGGTTTCATCATCCCAATATGTACCTGCATAGGATTCCATTTTCTTCTTGGAAACCTTAACTATTTTCAAATCTTTGTTTTGCAATGTCTCCCCAAAAAGGATTTCCGCAATTTGATTGGATTTTAGTCCAGCTCCTGAACTTGAAAAATTGGTAATGATGGCAATACTGGTGCGCTCATTTGGAAAAACGGCAATATTGGATCTAAAGCCGCCAATGGAACCGCCATGGCTCACTCGTTTTTTATCAAACAGCTTGTCAACATTAACCCCAAAGGCATATTTATTAAAGCTTCCGTCATTCAATGGGTCAAGCGTTTGCATTGCATCGAAAGCGGTTTTCCATCCAGGTAATGGAGCATAATAGTTCTTCAGATATTTGAGCAGGTCATCTGTTGTGGTGTGCATGTTCCCAGACCCGACATAACCCCAATATTCCACCAAGCGAACAAACCCATCCAAAGTTTGGTTGTACGAAGTGGCGTTGTTCGGAACAATTCTGTCGTAGTCAGGCTCAACATAGGTGTCGTTCATCCCTAAAGGGATGAAAACCTCCTTCCTCATATAATCTACAAAAGAGTCACTGGTGACTTTTTCAATGATATTGGCCAAGAACATAAAGCCTGTATTACAATACATATATTCCGAACCAGGTTCAAAATTGAGTTCACTCTGCTTGGTCATGATTCTATCCAAATCTGCATTGGTCCTTGCGTCATCACCTCGCCAACCGGCTAACCCGAACAGGGCATGAAGACTTCGTAATCCACTGGTGTGATGAAGCATATGTCTTATGGTGATTTCACTCCCAAAAGGCGCAAGACCATCAATATATTGGTCTATGGTATCATCTATGGAAAGTTTGCCCGCCAAGTGCAGCTTTACAATGCCCAATGCACTGAACTGTTTGGAAACGGAAGCCACATTGAATCTAGTCCCGGTAGTATTTGGAACTAAGTATTCCATACTGGCCAAACCGTACGCTTGAGAAAAAACTACATCATTACCTTGCATTATGGCAATGGATCCTCCGGGATGATTGGGCTTGTTCCATTGCAAGAACAAACTATCAATGTTGGCCCATTGCTCTTCACTTAGTTGAGCGCTTACCCAAGTGCAGAAAATAAAGGCGAGCCCGAAAAGTAATTTTGAGAACAATTTCATCATCTTATTTGGCTAAACCTGCTTGGGACAATGTAATCAATAGGGCCAATTGAATGGATTCATCTCCTTCTTCATCGTTCAAGTACCATTCGTGTAACGAGTGTGCTTTGCCACCTTGTCCTCCTCGACCAATACAAACGGATGGAATTCCTTTGGAAACAGGTATGTTGATGTTGGTCGACCCACTCCCCAAGCGCGGAGTCTCACCAAAATATTTAGTGGCTGCCATGGTTCTTTGGATCAGGGGTAGGGAGGCGGGTAATTCTCCTGATGGTCTATCACCAATTTTAATGAGTTCGTAAGTTACTTCCCCACGCACACCACTGTCATTATATTCGATAATGGCTTTTTCAACGGATTCTTTGAATATGATTTCGATTTCATCCAAGTTTTTTGGATCGATGGCACGCATGTCCACTTCCATCCAAGATTCAAAAGGAATGGAGTTCACCGAAGTTCCACCTCCGATTCTACCCACATTAAAGCTTGTTTTCGGGATGTTGCCAGAAGTGTACTCCCAAGCTGCTTCAGAAAAAATATCGATAGCCTTTCCCAGGGCATGATGCGGATTTGCCAATCCAAAAGCACCCCAAGAATGGCCGCCTTGGCCTTTGACCATTAATTTATAACGTTTTGAGCCCAATCCGGCATTGCTGATTCTACCGAGACCACCACCATCAATGGCGATCCAGGAATCGATATCCAGTCCGGATTCATTGAACATGTATTTCATGCCGCGCAGGTCGCCAAGCCCTTCTTCTCCTACCGATCCTACGAACAACAAATCTTTTTCTGTTTTTATGTCCGCTTTGTTCATGGCCTTGAGCATACTGATCAGCATGGCCAAGCCTCGGGTATCATCACCGATACCTGGAGCTTTTAGGGTATCTCCCACTTTTTCAACCGTAACATTGGTTCCTTCGGGGAAAACAACATCCAAGTGTGCATCAACCCCTACATAACCGGATTCGCCAGCGGTTCCTTTTCGCAACCCGATAACATTCCCCACCTTGTCCGTCCAAATGCTATCCAAGCCTGCTTCTTCCAGCATTTTGGCAAATACCTTACCTTTTTCATCTTCCATAAAGGGAGGGGCCAAAACTTCGGTCAACGTAATCAAGTCTTCAGTGGTTTGGTCCATTTGTGCTTTGATATGCCCAAAGGCTTCCTTGATCTGTTTTTTCTTGGCCAATCGTTCCACTTCCTTCGTGTATTTTTTGTCGATTTCAGTATTTTCTTGTGCCAAAGCCGTATGGCTCAAGATGACTGTTATCATTAAAATGCTGAGTGTAAGATGCTTCATTTTCATGTTGTTGATCTATTGTTTTCTTAATACTATTCCTGATTTGATATCCTTGAATTCACCGTTGTCAACTGCCAAACTACCATTTACGATTACAAATTCTATCCCTTCGGAATATTGATGTGGTTTTTCGAAAGTGGCTTTGTCAATAACAGTTTCTGGATTAAAGATGGTAATATCTGCCCTTAATCCCTCTTTGATCAACCCGCGGTCGGATAAGTTAAGACTTTGTGCTGGCAAATAGGTCATTTTTCGAATAGCCTCACTCAGTTCCAAGGTGTTTTTCTCCCGAACATACCGTCCAAGCACTCTCGGGAAGGTTCCATACCACCGAGGGTGCGGGTGACCCATGCCAGGTTCCACCAATCTGCCGTCTGAACCTATCATGGTAAACGGATGCTTCATGATTCGCTCTACATCTTCTTCGGCCATGGCGTGATAAACACAAGAGGCACCACCGTTCAATTGCGCTTTAATAACCATATCGGCACCATTTTCCACCGATGGTTCCAAGTCATTCTGTTCGCACCAGTATTTCAATGTTTTTCCTTCCAGTTCCGGCTGCCATTCAACCTTGGCAAATTGAACCCTATCCAGATCGGAACCTCCCCGATCATTAAGGATATTGAAAACGATTCCATTTTTTATGCTATCTCTCAACACTGGGTCTGCAACACGTTCCTTAAAGGCTTCTTGTCCTCCAGCTCTTGCCCAACTGGGAATTAAAACTGAAATCCCAGTGTAACTTGCGGCATAAGGGTATTGGTCCATTTTGATGTCAAGTCCCTTGGCTCGTGCGGAATCCACCATAGCGAGGGTTCGCGCACTTTTTCCCCACATGGGTTTTCCTATGGCCTTATGATGAGTGAGTACTACCGGAATATCCGCATCCTCTGAAATTTTTATAGCTTCCGCAACGGCATCAAAAAGTCCCAAGCCTTCTTCTCGCAGGTGTGAGGTGTAAATACCACCATAACTTGAGGCTACTTTGGAAAGACTGATTACTTCATCCACTTTGGAAAAGGCCCCAGGCAGATATTTTAAACCTGTTGAGATGCCAAAGGCACCATCTTTCATGGCACTGTCCACTTCAGCTTCCATAGCTTTGAGTTCTTCTGCTGTTGGCGCCCTGTCCTCAAGCCCCATAATATTTCTTCGAATGGTATTGTGGCCTACCAAATAGGCCACGTTCATCCCAACTCCTTTTTGCTGAAGACTATCCATGTACGGTTTTAGCGGGTAAGGAGAGCTTCCGTCCGGCCCACCCAATGATGTGGTGACCCCTTGCCTAACATGACTCTCGCAAGAGTTAAGTTCCATAATGGGCTCGATATGGGTGTGCATATCTATAAAACCTGGTGAAACAGCCAATCTAGATGCATCAATTATTTTATCAGCCTTTGCATTGTCCAATTCTCCCATGGTAACAATCATGGAGTCTTTAATGGCAATGTCGGTAACTATTGGATCACCACCTTTGCCATCGTAAACGGAGCCGTTTAAAATTAAGATGTCATAGGTATCTTGGTTACCGCAGGAGAAAACCCATAGTAGGCATAGTCCCAATAGGGTTTTAAAAAGTGTGTTGGAATTAGTGTTGGTCATAATTAAGTGGTTGTTTATAAAGTAATATTGGCCGTGTTTTTCTCTCTGAGTTTTGCAAATGCTTTTTGAAGCTTGAGGGTGACTTTGCCGATTTCATTATTGTTATAAAAGGTATGGGAACCCAATTGGGCGATAGAAGCCACTTGAGTGGTTGTACCTGTAAAAAAGGCCTCATCCATATATTCAATTTCATTTTCGGCGATGGTTTTTTCGTTTACAGGTATATCTAGGTCATTACAAAGCTTAATAACAATCTTTCTTGTAATGCCGTTCAAGATATGTTCGTTAGCCGGATGGGTAACAACCGTTCCGTCTTTAACGAAAAAGATATTGGTATGGGACCCTTCTGAAATAACACCATCCCTGACCAAAGCAGCTTCATTGGTATTTGCATTCATCGCATCTTCGTTGGCCATGATATTGCCCAACAATGAAATGGATTTAATATCGCACCGATGCCATCTAAAATCAGGTTCTAAAATGGCCTGCATGTTTTTTGTGTTGATGTCGGGTAGGGAGTAAGGAAGGGCATACATCATCACGGTTGCAGGAACACCTTTTGGATACGAGTGTTTTCTAGGAGCTACTCCACGGGTCACTTGCATATAAATCAAGCAAGATTCGTCCGTCAATTTGGAGGATTTAAGCAGTACTTCCAAATGATCATCGATTTCCTTGACATTGTATTGGATTCCAATTTTTTGGAGGTTGTCCTGAAGTCTGTCGAGGTGGGCCTTTTTATAGAAAAGACCATTCTCCAATTGAACCATTACTTCGTAAATACCATCTCCGAATAGAAATCCTCGGTCAAAAACTGATATTTTAGCGTCTTCAGCAGATACTATTTTACCGTTCAAATAGACTTTTTTGGGAAAGTTTCCTTTGGGCAACATGTAAGGTCGGTTTTAAGCAGAAAAACGCAATTCGCGCTTTTGGTAATCTTGTTGTGTGAAGGTAACTGTTATTTCTTAAAATTAAAATTCAGTCATAAAGTTTGGTAAGGTGTTAAAATAGTTTTGTGAAATTTTTGAAAAGCATTGGGTCTTTTTGAGAAATTCATTCCGTTAACAATAGATTTAGCTGGTAAGTTTTAATTTTTGGAGAGTTTTAACGTACTTCACAAAAAAGAAAAAGTATGATCATTTTTGTTGATATGGACGAGGTAATTGCAGACGCCTACCAAGCTCATATAGATATTTATAACCAAGAATTCAACACCCAAATAACCGTAGAAGAATGCTATGGCAAAGAGTTTTGGCAAGTTGTTCCTGCAGCGCATCAGCAATCCATAAAAGATCATACAAGACGGGATGGTTTTTTTCAGGATTTGAAATTAATTGAGGGCAGCCAGCAAGTACTAGAGGAATTAAGCAAAAAGCATGAGGTTTATATTGCTTCGGCCGCCATGGAATTCCCTCAATCCCTAAGGGAGAAATCCGATTGGCTGGATGAGTTTTTCCCTTTTATTCCTTGGCAAAACCGAATATTGTGCGGCAACAAACATGTTTTAAAGGGCGATGTGCTCATCGACAACCGTAGCAAAAACCTGGAGCCTTTTGATGGTAGGTCGATTATGTTTACTTCGCCTCATAACACCAATGTGAATACCTTTGAGCGGGCGAATTCGTGGAAGGATATCGCCGATAAACTTTTGTAACTTGTAACCTTCATGCAAAAGAATTTATCCAGATTTTTAGTTTTAATTGGTATGCTGATGCTTCAAGCCTGTGCCGCGCAATCCCATTTGGTGCAGGACGAGTTGGAAACGGTTACCAAAGAAAATTTGAAATATTACCTCTATTACCCAGAGGATTATTTTGATTCAGAACAAGATTTTGCCCTGTTGCTCTTTCTCCATGGAGGTGGCGAATCAGGAAGGAATGTTCAGGAAATCAAGAAAAGTGGGCCTCCTAAAATGTTGGTAGAGGGGAAGCAGTTCCCGTTTTTAATTTTGGCACCACAAAATTCACATGCCAAAAAATGGTGGAACACGGACGCGGTCGTTCAATTGTTGGATTCGGTGGTCAATACCAATAGAGTAGATAAAAAAAGAATCTATTTAACGGGGTTGAGCAGGGGAGGCAGTGCCTCTTGGGAGTTGGCTACGCAATATCCACGCAAGTTTGCGGCCATGGCCGTAGTTTGTGGCATGACGCCTTTGCCTTATGCACATTGGATTGACAAGGATATGCCCATCTGGGTTTTTCATGGTGATGAAGATGATGTAATCCATGTGGAGGAATCCGATCGAATGGTCGAGAAGCTTCGTGAAATGGGGCATGATGTACGATATACCAGATACAAAGGTGTTGGCCATAATGCTTGGAGCAGGGCTTATACCACGGATTCGTTATATACATGGCTGGCCAGTCAAAAACGCATAAAATGATACTGATGAGACACGTGCTTTTTTTTCTATTCCTTTTTTTGATGATAAGTTGTCGTCAACAAGCGAAAAATGATAACAGCAAATCCGTCCAAGTAGACACCGGGATGGTTTTGGATTCCGTTTCGATGGATTCCGTTTCAACTGATAAAAAACCAGTTTTTAAAACATTTGAGGGCCTGGCAGATACCACTTTTGTTAGATTGGCCGACTTTAGCGATGATTTTGCATACGATATGCGCTACGCAACCGAAAACAATTTTTTAAAAGCAAAAGTCTATGATTGTGCGGAATGTTACACACGGGTAAAAACGGCAAAGGCCTTGATTGAGGCCAATAAGGATTTTAAGCAGCAGGGTGTAAAAATCAAGTTTTTTGACTGCTATCGACCGAATTCCGTACAGTACAAAATGTGGGAAATTGTACCCAATCCCCAATATGTGGCTAATCCCGATAAGGGTTCGATTCACAATAAAGGGGGTGCCGTAGATATCACCTTGGTGGATATGGACGGCAAAGAACTTGATATGGGGACTGATTTTGACTACTTCGGAAAAAGAGCCTATCACGATAATGTGGATTTGCCCCATGAGATATTGAACAACCGCAAATTGCTTAAGGAGACCATGGAAGCACATGGTTTTTGGTCCATCAGAACGGAGTGGTGGCATTATAATCTTTCGGCGGCCTCCAATGATCGTGTGGCCAATTTTAAATGGGAATGTCCAGACTAAACCTTTAAGCAATTCAGAATTATTAAAGCATCATTCCGATCTTTGGTGAAGAATATATAACAATCACCTCCATCTTTAATCTTGTGTTTCTTACGAAGTTCGGCAACTGAAATGGGAAAATTCCTCGTTGTGATATTTGCTTTTGAGATTGCCATTGATTTCAAAGACTTTTTGGAATAGGGGAGTGATTTTTCGATTTTAAATCTTCTTCCTTGAAACTCTACCAATTCTTCGGAGGTGTACAAATGGGAATGGCGATGCAGTTTTTTTAAGCCATAGTGCTTGGCCACGGATTTAAATCCACCCGATTTTAAAATGGCCGCATTGGGTTCGTACAAGTATGAAGACGGTTCTCCAATATCGATTTGGGCATCTTGTTCCCCTTGCAATTCAAAATCGAACAAACTGTTTTGTTTTTGCGATACATCAGCGGTCTTTATTTTGATGTTTCCTTGGTATCCTTTTTCCAACACAAAGAGGAGTTCCTTAACTTCATTATTGGTGGAAACAACATGAACCTCCTTTGCAAAATTTAACTCATCAATCCCTTTTTTTATATCCAAAAGAGGAGAAGTTTTTACTAGGATATGCTGTGATTTTTCAAAAAGAAAAGGAAGATGTTTCGGTAAATTCGGAAGGCAGTCTTCGAGTAAAAATACCTTTCCTTTTTTATCATTTCTTCGTGAAGGGTCAACAAAGATCCAATCAAAATTCGATGGGGATCTTTTTAAAAAATCAATACCATCCACTGGAAAGCATTCAATATTTTCTTGCCCTAAAACTTCAAAATTATGATGAGCAATTTCACTCAATTCCGGGTCGATTTCACAATGCAAAACAGACCCCATTTTTTTGGAAAAAAAATAGCTGTCGACACCCAATCCTCCCGTAAGGTCAACGAGTGATTTTCCGTTTACAATTTGAGCTTTGTATTGAGCGGTAAGTTCGGAACTGGTTTGTTCAATATTGAGCTTATTGGGGTAATAAATATTGGGCGTGTTGAACCATGTTGGCAGCTTGCCCTTACACTTTTTCTTTGCTTCAATCTGCTCCGCCAATTCTTTCTGGGCAATCCCTTCAAAAATAGGTTTCACAAGCAAAACTGACATGATGTCAGACGATAATTTTTCATGTATAAAATCCTGTACACCAGTATTTAAAATAAGTTTATTCAAACTGATACTATAGATTTTTGGTCAATTTTTTTACAAAAGAATAATCGGCTAAAAACTCTTTTAAAATCACTTTTATAGCCGTATATCCGGGTACTGCGACCACCATACCTACTATACCAAACAACAGCCCTGCGATGATTATAATCAAGAAGATTTCCAAGGGATGGGATTTTACACTTTTGGAAAAAATAAAAGGCTGTGAAAAGAAATTATCTATGAGTTGACCTATGGTCAAACCGATTAAAACATACATGGCTTTGGGCAAAATAACGGTGCTGAAATCAGCGTCCAAAAAACTGGTCATCGTTAACGTAATCATAGTTACTCCACCTATGATCGGACCAATGTATGGAATGATGTTGAAGAGTGCACACAAGAAGGCAATCACGATGGCATTTTCTACACCCACAATTAGGAGTGCAATGGTATAAATTACAAACAATATAAAAAGCTGAAGCAATATACCTGCAAAGTATCTGGAAAGTAAATTATTGATCTTATCAATTGATTTTACCAAGTTACTTTCTTTGTTGTCTGGAACAAATGTTAAGATTCCATTTTGCATCAGCTTGCTATCCTTTAAAAAGAAAAAGGAAATGAAGAGGACTGAAAAAAGACCTATACTGAAATTACTTAAAGCGTTGACAAAAGAATTGAGAAAATTGGGTATGAAGCCAAGGTCCAATCCATTTAAAAAATTTTCCTCAATCTTGGATTCCTCCAACAGACTGTTAAAGCTTCCTGTGGAGGCACCAAAATAGTCCAAGGTTTGCAAATAAAGTGTATTAAGGTCTCCTTTGAGTGCTTCTATGTCCAGTAGGGATAGATTCTTACTTTGCTCGGCAATCAGTGGGATAAAAAGGGCGAGAATCCCTAAAAAAATGCATAACATAAATACCATGGTGACCACCACTGCCAAGGTATTGGGGAACTTAAGCTTTCGTCGCAAGAACATAACAATGGGCCTGCCCAATAAGGCCAATACAGCAGCAATGGCCAAATAGGCCAATACAGACTGAATTTTATAAAAAAACCAACCCAAAAGTACCACGCCCACCATAATGGCGACGGCCCAAAGTATTCCGTTTGCTATTGTTTTTGCGTTCATGTATTAATTTTTAAAAGCGTATTCCAAAATATTGGCCCCCATCTGCAATGCTTTTATTCGAACTTCTTCGGGGTCGTTGTGCACGGAGGGGTCTTCCCAACCATCACCGAGATCACATTCATAAGTATATAGCAAAATAAGCCTTCCTTGGTTAAAAATGCCAAAAGCCTGTGGTCTTTTTCCATCATGCTCATGAATTTTGGGAAGTCCATCCCGGAATTTAAATTTTTGGGAAAAAATCGGATGGTCCGCTCCCAATTCCTCCAATGGTTTATTCGGAAAAACTTTTTCCAACTCCCTTCTTAAGTAGGGTTCCATACCATAATTATCATCAATATGTAAAAACCCTCCCGATAAGAGATAGGTCCGTAAATTTTGAACTTCCTCATCAGTAAAAAAAACATTCCCATGACCTGTCATATGAAGGAACGGATATTTAAAAATAGATACGCTTCCAGCTTCTACAGTTTCTGGTTCTGGATTGATTTTGGTGTCTATATTGCTATTGCAAAATTGTATTAAGTTGGGCAGGGCCGTTGGGTTGGAGTACCAATCGCCACCACCGCCGTATTTGAGTACGGCAATTTGTTGGGCGTTTATTGACAATGCCATAAAAAACAGGAAAAGGCTTATCAGGTAGATAAATTTTCTCATATTGAAGAAGCTGATCGTCCTTCAAAAATAAGGTATTCATTCTAGGTACTAAAAACTATGTGCTACAGAAATTCAAGTAGTTTCGGTGTAATTAACAAAATGTTTGTGATTAAAATTGAAAAGTTCAATTATAAGGAAGTATTGTTTGTAAGATAAATAGTAATTGCCCCTTGATTTACAAATCCCAATTTAATGTTCGCAATGAAGGTATTAGCATGTTGCTGTTACCTTGGTTTGTTTTATGGATATGCTTGTGTATTTCCTTAAATCTTATGCCGAATCGGGGAGTCCCTCCTGTATATCGAAATAATTTTGCAAATAGTTGACTCGGTCGTGATTGGCATAAACAAAACTTAAAGTACGTTCAATAAGTACTTTTCCGGCTTCGTTATATACAATATCAATTTCAGAGAATGTATCAGTGTGATTTAACCTTACGGGCTCTTGATCGATAATAATTCCCTCGTCTATCTTATCATCAATTATATGCGTGGTCACACCGGAAACCTTCACACCTAATCTTATCGCATCTTGAATGGCGGACTGAGTGTTTTTAAATGCGGGAAGCAATGATGGATGGATATTTAGAATTCTATTACGAAAGGTATCTAATAAAGTCGTTCTTATTTTGTACTTGTATCCGAGAAGGAACAAATAATCAATATTTCTCTCCTTTAATACTTTGGAAAGCCATATTTGATATTCCTCAATTGAGCTATAACTTTTCGGGTTTCGATTAATGACTTCAATATGATGCTTCTCGAAGTTTTTGATGTTTTCCGTCTTCTGACCAGACGTGACAATACAATCGATATAATGGTGGTCGAAGTTATTTTCCACTAACAAGTTTAAGCAGTCATTCGCACAACGTCCACCTCCACTAAAAAAAATTGCCCATTTGATTTTTGCTCTTTTCATATTTTGAGACAATTTAAAAACTCATTTTTCTCCCAAATTTACACTAATATTAAGTAAAAACTATGAATTATCAAAAAATTATTGATTTTCGGAATCTTTATCCGACTTTTGGTGATGAATGTGGAATCATAATCCGTCGCCAATTTATGTTGACTCTTCTTTTTTACCAGTAATGGCATTTATTTTAACTATTGATTATAGCAACTGTTGTGCAGGCAACGATAGCCGCTGTTTCTGTACGAAGGCGGTTTCTTCCCATAGAAATGGGGACATAGCCTTTTTCTTTGGCCAAATCAATTTCCATTTTGGAAAAATCACCTTCCGGACCTATCAGGATTGTGACATCATTGTCCGCAACCACCTTTCTTTTTAACTCCATTTTTTCTCCGTCTTGGCAATGGGCAATAAATTTATAACCTGTAGAAATATCGTTTTCCAAGTATTCCTTGCAAGAAATAGGTGGATTAATTTGAGGTAAAACGGTTTGCAATGATTGCTTCATGGCAGATTGAAGTACTCGCTCCATTCTTTCCAGTTTGATGGTCTTTCTTTCAGAGTGATCACAAATAATAGGGGTAATCTCGTCTACACCTATTTCTGTAGCCTTCTCCAAGAACCATTCATATCGGTCGTTCATTTTTGTGGGAGCGACCACCATATGTAGTTTGTACCGTTTTGGTATAGATTTTTGATGGGAAATGATTCGTGCCTTGCACTTTTTTTGATTAGGCTCCAAAATTTCAGCTTCAAACAGATAACCTTTACCATTGGTGATGTGCACAATATCTCCCTCTGATTTTCGCAAAACCCGAATAATGTGTTTGCTTTCGTCTGGGGGAAAAGTGAACTGCTTGGCGCTATTGTCCAATGTTGGGTTGTAGAAAAGCTGCATAGCTATGGTTTAATTAATTAGCCACCAATGGCGTAACGTGCCTTGGCAGCAATACTCTGATCTGTGAACTTGCCTCTTTCAAATTTAAGATAACCCACAATACCGATCATTGCCGCATTGTCCGTACAATACTCAAATTTAGGAATAAAGGTTTGCCAGCCCAATTTTTCTTCTGCTTCCTTAAGTCTGTTTCGAATTCCGGAATTGGCAGCAACCCCACCTCCAATGGCAATTTGTTTGATGCCTGTTTGCTCAACAGCTAATTGCAGTTTGTCCATTAATATTTCCAATATGGTGAACTGCACCGAAGCGCAGATATCGTTTATGCTTTGTGAAACAAAATCAGGATTTTTCTGGGTTTCGCGCTGCAAAAAGTAGAGAATGCTGGTTTTTAACCCGCTAAAACTAAAATTTAATCCATCAACCTTAGGTTTGGGGAACTTAAACGCATTGGGGTTGCCCAATTTTGCATATCGGTCAATCAATGGACCGCCAGGGTAGGGCAGTCCCATTAATTTTGCACTTTTGTCAAACGCTTCGCCCACGGCATCATCCAAAGTTTCACCCAATACTTCCATAGAGAAATAATCCGAAACCTTTACAATTTGAGTATGCCCTCCGCTAATGGTCATCCCTAAAAAAGGAAATGTGGGAGCCATTTGGTTTTCATCCTCAATAAAATGGGCTAAAATATGGGCCTCCATATGGTTTACCTCGATCAAGGGAATGTCCAGACCCAATGCCAAGGACTTGGCAAAAGACGTTCCCACCAACAAAGAACCCATAAGTCCAGGTCCTCTTGTAAAAGCTATGGCAGATAGTTGTTTTTTATCGATATTTGCCTTGGCCAAGGCTTGGTGCACCACGGGGACAATATTTTGTTGATGTGCCCTTGAAGCCAATTCTGGGACAACACCGCCATATTGCTTGTGAATTTCTTGTGTGGCTACAACATTGCTGAGTACTTTTGTATTGCTAAGCACGGCAGCAGAGGTGTCATCACAGGATGATTCAATCGCAAGAATATATTTTTTTCGATTTTCCACAGGTTTTGGAACAAAAATTGGTTGTCAAAGGTAAAACATAAAAGTCCTATCAAAAAACTTCGTAAAATACTGTTACGTTTCCTACTGGCCGTTATTCTTATTATGGTTTTGGGCTCTTTGGTTCTTTCCTTGCCCGTCGTGCAGACCAAATTAGGCAAGTATGCCATGGATTCGTTGAACGAAGAGTTTGGGACCAACATTCAGATAGATAGGATAAGCATGTCCCTTTTTAACTTAAATGCAGGAATTAAAGGGGTTTATGTTGAGGATTATAAAAAAGATACGCTGATTTACATCCATAAACTATCCACTTCTATTTTAAACCTACGTAATATGGCTAACAATAAGATGGAGTTTGGCGATATTGAGTTGGATGGTCTTACTTTTAATTTAAAGACATATGAGGGGGAAACTGATACGAATTTGGATGTATTTGTGGCAAAACTGGATGACGGTAAACCGCGTGACCCGGAAACCCCTCCATTTTTTATGTCCTCAGATGAGATTCAAATAAATAGCGGCAAATTTAGGTTGATTGATGAGAACTTGGAATCCCAAGAGGTATTGAATTTCTCTGAAATTGAAATTTTGGCGCACAATTTTCAGATTCTTGGACCCGATGTTTCTTTGAAGATAAAAAACCTGTCCACCTTGGCGAAAAGGGGAATTCGCCTTAAAAATATGGCTACGGACTTTAAGTACACTAAGCAGCAAATGCGCTTTGATTCACTTTTGATAGATACCGAGCAATCCGAATTAAAGGGTAATTTGGTGTTTAATTATGAGCGAGAGGATTTGGCCAATTTCGTTGATTTGGTAAACATTGATGCTGATTTTACAGATTCTTCCGTGGCTCTCAACGAAATCAATGCATTTTTTAATGAATTTGGGGAAGATAAAATAGTCAATTTCACTGGGAGTTTCAGTGGAGTACTCAATCAACTACAGGTTGATGACCTATTCCTTTTTACCGACAATACCGGTATTCGGGGTGATTTTAGGTTCGATAATATGTTTAGCGAACAAGCCCCATTTGTATTAAAGGGGGAAATTGATAATCTAACCTCCAGCTATTATCAGCTTAGAAGTATACTGCCCGATATCTTAGGTAGGAACATTCCTGAATCGGTTCAAAAATTGGGTCAATTTACGGTAAGAGGAGATGCCGAAATCACAGAAACATCTATTGATGTTACCGTTAATTTGAATACCGCTGTTGGCGATAGTTACGTGGACTTACAAATGACCAATGTGCAAACCATTGAAGATGCTTCTTATATTGGTTTTATTTCCTTGATAGACTTTAATCTGGGAGAATTTATAGACAACGAGGACTTGGGGATGGCTTCCATGGATATGAATGTGGAAGGAAAGGGATTCGTGGCCGAAAGTTTAAATACAGAGATTTCTGGAGATGTATACAAGTTTGAGTTTAACGATTACGAATACAATAAAATTAAAGTAACTGGAATACTGAGGAACCAGCTCTTTGATGGTATTCTGTTATGTAACGACGACAACTTTAGGTTTGATTTTCAGGGATTGGCCAATTTTGGACAGCGCGAGAACAAATTCAATTTTGTAGCGGCGGTAGATTATGCAGACTTAAGGGAGCTGAACTTCATCAATGATAGTATTTCTATTTTTAAGGGACATATAGATATGGATATCGAGGGCAACAATCTCGATGACATGGCAGGTCAGCTTCAATTTTCGAATACTACTTATCAAAATATAAACGACACATACTATTTTGAAGATTTCACTGTGAATTCTTCCTTTGACCAAGATACGATTAGAACCATTGAAATAAACTCTCCAGATATTATAACTGGGTATATGAAAGGGAATTTTAAGGTGAAAGAATTGGGACAACTTGTTCAAAATTCGGTAGGTAGCATATATACCAATTACCAGCCTTTCGAAATCTCTGACGGACAATATTTGGACTTTAACTTTAAGATTTACAATAAAATTGTTGATGTTTTTGTGCCAGAAATGGCCTTTGATGCCAATACTTTTATACGTGGGGCCATAGAGGCGGATGAAAGTGATTTTAAACTCACCTTTAAATCGCCCAGTATTGAAGCTTTTGGTAACAAGTTCGATAATATTGAGTTGAAAATAGACAATAAGAATCCGCTTTTCAACACCTTTGTTTCTGTAGAGGACATGTCCACCGTGTATTATGATATCAAGGATTTCAGTCTCATCAATACTACATTAAAGGATACATTGTTCTTTAGAACGGAGTTTAAAGGTGGCAGCGAATATGATGACAGTTACAACCTAAACTTTTATCACACCTTTAACAAAAATAATAGGTCGGTCATTGGACTCAAAAAATCAGACGTAAGCTTTAAGGGAAACACTTGGGTGCTCAATAAGGATGGTAATAGCAAGAACAAGGTGATTTTCAACAGTTCGTTGGACAGTATCCGTATTGAGGATGTGGTGATGGATAACAACAACCAAGAGCAGATTCGCCTAAGGGGAGAATTCGCCGATTCCACTTATAAGGATTTGGATCTTCAATTTAAATTGGTTTCCCTGAATAAAATTACTCCGGCCATAGATAGTTTAAAAATGAACGGGGAGGTGGATGGCTTCCTAAATATTTTACAAAAAGACGGAAAGTATTTGCCCACATCAAGCCTTAAGGTCAAGAACTTTAGTGTCAACGAAATGCGAATGGGTGATTTGGAGGTTGGCATTTATGGGAATAACGATTTAACAGAGTTTGGGGTGAGTACGTGGTTGAACGATGATGGAAAGGAACGGATGAGCATTAATGGTAAGGTCACCAATATTAACAATAAACAAGAGCTGGACCTAGCAGCGGATTTTTCCGATTTTGCTTTGGAGCCTTTCAGGCCTTTAGGAGAGGATATTATATCCAATATAAGGGGAAAGATTAGCGGAAATACAACCATTTCCGGGGATGTGAAAAACCCTTCCATCAATGGTGTGCTCAGTTTAAATGAAGCAGGAATAGGAATCCCATACCTTAATGTTGATTATGATTTTGCTCCGTATTCGCAAGTACGACTTTTTGACCAGACTTTTTATTTCGAAAATGTAGAGTTGTCCGATGTTGAGGAAGGTACTACCGCCACATTGGATGGTACTATCAGCCATACAGGTTTTGACGATTGGTATTTGGGCTTGGATGTAGATACCAAGAACGACCGTTTTATGATTTTGAACACGGAATTCGATGAGGAGTCATTATACTATGGAACAGGGTTCATTAATGGAACAGGGAGCATTTATGGTCCAATAGATGCCTTGACGATTTCTGTGGATGCCACTACAGCTGCCGGCACCTCACTTAAAATTCCATTGAGCGATGTTACGAGCGTGGGGGATTACTCATTTATCAATTTTGTCGAGAAAGGTGGCTCAAACTCTTTTGAGGAAGAACGAGTATTGGAGGATTATCAAGGACTGGAAATGGCTTTCGACCTTGCCGTTACACCAGAGGCAGAAGTTGAGATTGTTGTGGATCAGAGTACAGGTAGTTCCCTAAAGGGAACAGGTGAAGGTATTTTGCTTATCGAAATTAACACCAATGGTAAATTCAACATGTATGGGGAGTTTGTGGCTGTTACTGGAGAGTACAATTTTAAATATGGTGGAGTTATAGATAAAAAGTTTAAGGTTCGCCCGGGAGGTACCATTCTTTGGGAACGAGATCCATTGGCCGCGCAATTAAATTTGGAGGCCGTATATTCTTTAAACGCCAATCCAGCGCCCCTTTTGGACAATGCAGGGTATACCGGTAGAATACCGACCGAGGTTGTAGTTAGGTTGGATGGGGAATTGGAAAGCCCCAATATTAATTTCGATATAGATTTCCCTGGAACCAACTCCGTGGTGCAGTCCGAGCTGGAATACCGCTTACAGGACCCGACCATCAAGGAGCGAAATGCCTTTTTTCTATTGGCACAAGGAACTTTTGTGAACCCACAGTCAGGTGGTATCAACCAACAGGCAGTCACTGGAAACCTGATTCAGACTGCCTCGGGACTTTTTAATCAAATTTTATCAGGGAACAACGACAAGCTAAACTTTGGGCTATCCTATGAACAAGGCTATAACGATCCAAATGCTGATATCGCAACGGAAGACCGGATAGGGGTAACCGTTTCCACACAGATATCGGACCGTATTTTGGTTAACGGTAGAGTAGGTGTTCCTGTTGGAGGGGTATCGGAAACCGTGGTGGCCGGAGATGTTGAGGTCCAAATATTATTGAACGACCAAGGGACCTTAAGTGCCAAAATCTTTAATAGGGAAAACCAAATACAACAATTTTTGGCAGAACGGCAAGGTTACACACAAGGAGTTGGTCTATCGTATCAAGTAGATTTCAATAGCTTTAAGGAGTTGATGCGGAAGGTATTCAATAAGCAAGAGAAATTGGAAGAAGAAAAAGAACCTTCGCCTCGAAAACAACCTACACAAGTAATGGGAAAAGACAGTCTGATACGTTTTTCGGAAAAGCCCGTAAATCACCCATAATCAATTCAAAAGAATTTATATTTTTCAAGGTTTTTGGATTAATTTATTACGAAAACGTTTGAGAAAGCCCTTAAAAACAAATATATTATTAAGATATTCAAAGTTTGAATAAAGTTTCCTAGCTTTGATCTCTTAAAAATTTGAATGGCTTCAGAAATTAGAAAAATAGGGGTTTTTACATCCGGTGGAGACTCTCCTGGAATGAATGCTGCAATTCGTTCGGTTGTCCGTACTTGTGCCTATCTGAAAATAGAATGTGTAGGTATTTATAGGGGATACCAGGGGATGATCGAAGGTGATTTTAAGACGTTGGATGCCCGAAGCGTAAACAACATAATCAATAAGGGAGGTACCATTCTAAAATCTGCACGTTGCGATGATTTTAGGACAAAGGAAGGAAGAAAAAAAGCGTACGACCAATTAACCAAGGAAGGAATAGATGCCTTTGTTGTAATAGGGGGTAATGGAAGCTTTACTGGGGCACTTTTGTTCACCGAGGAATATGATTTTCCAGTTATTGGAATCCCTGGAACTATAGACAACGACATCTTGGGGTCGTCTTACACCCTTGGTTTTGATACTGCCATTAACACAGTAGTAGATGCCATTGATAAGATACGTGACACGGCAAGCTCCCACAACCGTTTGTTCTTTGTTGAGGTAATGGGTAGAGATGTTGGTCATATTGCTCTTAATGCCGGTGTAGGTGCAGGTGCAGAAGAGATTTTGATACCAGAGCAAAACTTGGGACTGGAACGTTTACTCGATTCACTTAAGCGAAGTAAGGCCTCCGGAAAATCTTCCAGTATTGTAATCGTTGCGGAAGGTGATAAAACAGGTAAGAATGTTTTCGAACTAAAGGAGTATGTGGAAGAGCACTTACCAATCTACGATGTTAGAGTATCGGTGTTGGGACATATGCAACGTGGAGGTAACCCAACTTGTTTCGACCGTGTTCTAGCCAGTAGAATGGGGGTAAAGGCCGTAGAGAGCATTTTGGAAGGAAAATCAAATTTAATGGTAGGTATCAGAGATACCAAATTAGTGCTCACACCATTGGCGGAAGCCATAAAGGCACATACGGAAATTGACGAAGAACTCATTAGAGTTTCGGATATAATGACAACTTAAATTTAAACACAAAAAAGAAGAACATGTCAAATTTGAAAATAGGAATCAACGGATTCGGTAGAATTGGAAGGTTGGTATTCAGGGCAACCGTAAAAAGAGGTGATGTAGATGTTGTGGCAATCAACGATTTGTTGGATGTTGAACACCTTGCCTACTTGTTGAAATATGATTCGGTACACGGTAATTTTGACGGAACTGTAGAAGTTAAGGATGGTCACTTGGTAGTGAATGGGAATACCATTAGAATTACGGCTGAGCGCGATCCAAAAAACCTAAAATGGGATGAGGTTGGTGCTGAAATCGTTGCTGAATGTACAGGTATCTTCACCACTTTGGATATGGCACAGAGCCACATCGACGGTGGTGCCAAGAAAGTAGTGATCTCTGCTCCATCCAAAGATGCTCCAATGTTTGTAATGGGAGTAAACCACAAGGATGTGAAAGCTACCGATACCATTATCTCCAATGCTTCATGTACAACTAACTGTTTGGCTCCGATAGCCAAGGTGTTGGATGATGCCTTTGGTATTGATGAAGCTTTGATGACAACCGTTCACGCAACAACGGCTACACAGTTGACCGTAGATGGTCCATCCAAAAAAGATTACAGAGGTGGTAGAAGTGCCCTTTTGAACATTATTCCGGCTTCAACAGGAGCTGCGAAAGCGGTAACCAAAGTTATTCCTGCGTTGGAAGGTAAACTTACAGGTATGGCTTTTAGAGTTCCTACTGCAGATGTTTCTGTGGTGGATTTGACGGTTAAATTGGAAAAAGAGACTTCTTACGAAGGAATCAAAAAAGCAATGAAGGATGCTTCGGAAGGAGAACTTGCCGGTATTTTGGGATATACTGAAGAAGCTGTAGTCTCTCAAGATTTTGTAGGAGATGTTAGAACCTCTATTTTCGATGCAGGTGCTGGAATTGAGCTGAACTCCAAATTCTTCAAAGTGGTTTCTTGGTACGATAACGAGACAGGATACTCCAATAAGTTGATTGAATTGGCCCTGCATGCAGCAAGCCTATAATATTTTTATCTCATAAATGTTTATCCTGATGAGGGTTTTCCCTCATCAGGATTTCAATATAAAATCTCGACGTATGGTTTTGATTGTGGATAGTGGTGCCACTAAATCCGATTGGATTGCCCTGGATGAAAAAGGGCAACAGTTGTTTGTGACCCAAACTTTGGGCCTTAGCCCCGAAGTACTGACCAAAGAAGTAATAGAGGACAGGTTGGCCAATAATTTTGAACTTTCAAAAAACAAGGAACAAGTACGTCAATTGTATTTCTACGGTGCCGGTTGTGGAACCGATAGGATGAAGAATTTTTTAAAAGCCATTTTTAAGGATTTCTTTCCCAATGCCAAAGCAGAGGTGAGAGAAGATACTTATGCCGCAATTTACTCAACCACCAAAATAGGCAGACAGGGTATTGTTTGTATTTTGGGCACAGGGTCCAATTGTAGTTATTACGATGGGCATCAGTTGATTCAAAAAGTGACCTCGTTGGGATACATCCCTATGGATGATGGAAGTGGCAATTTCTTCGGAAGAAAATTGATCCGGGATTATTATTTCCATAAAATGCCACAGGATTTGGGGATGAAATTTGCCAAAGAATATGATCTTGATGCCGATGTCATCAAAGATCATCTTTATAAGCAGCCCAATCCGAATACCTATTTGGCAACGTTTGCACGTTTTATTATAGAAAACAAAGAGCATCCTTATTGTAAAGGAGTAATTGAGAAAGGACTGCAACAGTTCGTGAACAATTATATTATGCAGTACGAGCTGGCTACCAAAGTACCGGTTAGTTTCGTAGGGAGCATTGCACATTTCTTGCGAGATGAACTTACTGCCTGTATGGAACGCAACGACTTGATTCTAGGCGTTATCCGTCGAAGACCCATTGAGGGTCTAGTGGAATTCCATCGTGAAACTATTTAACCGCGATCATCGATATTTCTACATTGACAAACTTCGGAAGATTGGCAACTTCTACGGTTTCTCTTGCTGGAGCCGTATCAGCGTCAAAATAACTGCCATACACCTCATTTATTTGAGCAAACTGGTGCATATCCGCTATAAAAATAGAGGATTTGATCACATGCTCGAAAGTCATTCCCGCTTCTTCAAGAATTGCCTTTAAATTCTCCATGGACTGTTTGGTTTCCATTTTAATATCTCCTTCAACAAGATTACCTGTTGCAGGGTCAATTGGAATTTGACCAGAAATGTAAAGGGTGTCCTTTATAAGTACCGCTTGATTATAAGGACCTATTGGCGCCGGAGCTTTCGAGGTGTTGATTATTTTTTTCATCTGATGTTTTTATTTGTGTTGAAAGTATAAAATATCACTATAATATTAACGCTGACTCCTATTTTCCCATTTAATATCACTCAATAGCGAACTCTTTATCCCAATAAAGAAATACCATCGCTCGTACCTGCCAAATGGAGTCCAGTCAAAGCTCAGTCTAAAACTGCCTAGGTCACGTTTGAAAGCAAAACGCGTATCTGTAAAACCTTTGTCTTTAAGGTCGTAGCCCGAGTTGAAGCCAACCTCCCATTTGGGTGTAAGTTGAATATTCCCGGAGAACATTAAAGAGTGGTTTGTGATTTCACTTTGCCTATTATTGTTATTGTAGGAGGCAACGTAGGTAAATCTAGCATCCCATGGCAATTTGTTGTTATATATGGGCTGATCTTCTTTGTTGCCATTGTTCCTATTACTGCTCCCTTTGTTAAAACGAGAATTTGAACCTCGCACATCATCCATGGCAAACGGGTTGTCGCTAAAGTCGGATTGTTTTTCTTCGTCAGCTTTTTCTTTTGCCCCCCCTTTTTGGAACATTTCACTATTCAGTGAAAAACCAGTGTTCACCCTAGCAGAGGTTA
>TARA_R110000737_G_scaffold91291_1_pt1 | contig 22885 bp, 22 predicted proteins | sample TARA_R110000737 | Tara Oceans TARA_R110000737 (sample SAMEA4398027) | marine metagenome | biome: Polar Biome; feature: [SRF] surface water layer (ENVO:00010504); material: water (ENVO:00002006), including particulate matter (ENVO:01000060) such as... | depth 5 m | reverse complement strand
TTCGCCGGTTTGCGTTCCCATCGTCGAAGTCTTCTTCTTCACAGCAGGCGGTTTCGGCACAGGTTTCTTTTTCTGTGCTTCCGCCTTTTTCGCCTGAAACTCCTTGACACCTTCCTTCTTAGCGAGTTTAAGTTCCTTATCTTTTTCCGCCTTTTTCTGTTCCTTTTGAGCCGTGGATTTTTGCTTCTGTTCTTCTGTTTTCGGAAGTCTTTTCGTTGTTTCCTTCGCCTTTTCAAGTGAAATATCTTTTTTAGTTGCTCTCACCTGTTCTAATTTCTGATCTCCGTGATTGACTCTAAATCCCGCCTTTACAATAATAGACATAATCGCATCACGAGTGGATTTCGGGGGAATTGTTATTTTAGATAATTTATTATGAGCCGAAACTAACTTCCTTATTTCTGCGGTTGTCAGCTGTCCTTTAAGAGACCCCCTTTTATAAACCATATTTATAATATAGAATAATAAAAAAAACCGCGTTTAATAATTAAAATAAAAATATAAGTTAAAGTATAATATAAATGATTCACAAATCCCATTCCAAAAATGATCTCATAGATTTAATAAACTACATCGGAATCCCTGTCGTGTTCTCCCATCAAGACAATAAGAAAGATATTCAAGATAAAATAAAATTAGCGATGAAAGAAGACTTTGAAATAAAAACTAATTATTATAATCTTGATAATAAAGACGGACTTTATTTCTTTCTACTAAATCAAAATCCTAAGAAGTTATTAAATACAAAAGAGAAAAACGATGTTATGAATGTAGCAAAGTTTATTATAAATTATTGTAAGTCGGGATATGATATTGATTGTTCGAAATATAAAAACATTAAAGAGATTCAAGATGATATGGACTATATAAAACAATTCGGGGATATTCCATCCGTTCGAAGATGTTGTAAGTTATTAAGAGACGATATTAAGATGGAAGGAATCACATTCATTCCCTACATATCCCCACAAGTTAAAAAGACATTAGACGATAAAAAGGTTTCAAAATCAAGTCGTTTCGCAAATCTAAAAATAAAAATAGCTACACCCGAAAATCCTATTATTGTTTATTTTGACTAAAACCCAAAAACTAAATTGTTTTCTATCTCAATCATATATAAAACCCAAAAACAGGATTTATCTTAGGAATTAAATCGCCTTTTTGGGTTTTTAATAAGTTTAAAAATTAAAAATAAAATATATTATATATATAAATGGATAGTTATTCCGATATTAAAATTATAGAAGCGAATAGACTTCATTCAGAAGAAGCGAAGAGCGGGAATAATGAAAACACTTCTCTTTGGACGAACAACCTTCAAGACATTCTTCATTTACAGCCGAAGGATGTCGTCTCCATTCACGGAGCCTTTATCTCTGAAAGGGGAGTCGGTCAGGCATCATCAATCGAAGTTAAAGGCGTTGAATTAGGTGAAAAAAAAGAGTTTCAATATATAAATCAGAAAAAATCCCTTTTTGACGGAGACAGACTCAATTTCAATCTCCCTTCAAGAGCATCAGTCATCGAAGCGGAAGTCATAAAGGAAACTTATCCTTTAAGAGATGATACATTAAGATTTATCATAAATTATTATATTCCCGCATCAGCAACAAACTCTCTTCATCTTCCGCGTCGTTGGATGTGGCACCGAGTTATTACAGGTGTCGATATAAGCTCACAACAGAACTTTTATTTGGAAGATGGAAGAATGTTTTTCGGAATGTCTCAAACGGATTATGATGCGGGAAAGACGACCCCGAAGATCCATATGGCGGATGATCTATATTCTATATTAACGATTGACGGGGCATCAGAGAACTTTCATAAACCAAAAAACGATAATTCAAGATATACTCTAATGATAAGAGATAAGACATTTTTTACAGACAACTCTATATCATCCGAAGATCTGCCGTTAGTAGATATGAGAGACCCTGAGAATGCTGTTTATCACACATTAAGAGAAATGAAAACGATTGAGATTCCGCCAGGGTTTAATAGTGCCGAGTTTATATCGACGGAAATCACAAGACAACTTCAAGCAATAACCAGCGATGAAATATTAGAACAAGACAACACAGATATAGACAGGTATCCGATGGGAGTTTCAAAACTTCTTGAAACGGAAACCTATAAGGCAATCTATTCGGGGAATGTTGAAGATAATTCTTATGATAATTTCATTAAATATTTTAATTTAACAACAGGAGATCAAGGCACAGCAGACAAAGCATATGTCGCAGGATGGAAGAGAGAAGATGGTTTTGAATGGTTAAGACAATATAATATAATCGCTTGTAAATATCCCGAAATATATGAAACGGGAAAATTGATTAATATGAACTCTGATTCAGAAAATACCGGAATAAGCGGGGCATCAATAAAAACCGAAATTGATTTAGATGATGCTAATTTATCAAATCTCCCCTTCGAAATAGATATTCCATACACAGAAAAGAATTGTAAGTTATTTAGGGATTTCTTTAACGCTCAGGGACTATATCCCGAAATAATAGATAATTTAAATAATTATCAGTCGGGATATGGACCGGGTTTTTTTACATCAAAAGCCAGTGTAGATAATACAAGATATATGTATATTAATCGATATGATTCGCTTAAACAATCTCTCGCAACCCCCCCAACCGAAGCAACAACTCAGCTCGGATGGGGTGGATACTATCAACCGAGATCTTATAATTACACATCAAATCTTAAAACAACTCAATTATGTTCGCTTTTAATGCCTATATTTTTCAGAAAAGAAGATAAAGAAATATTTTATGAAGTTCCTAACACAGAAAACGGGGGCGGGAATGAGCCGAGATTTTCTTATGGATGTTTAGGGAAATCTTCAACCGGTTCAATTACTATTTTTCCCGGGTTAAGTGAAATAAGTCCATTTTCTTATTCCCCCGTCTTCACAGAATTAAAATCAACTCCAACAACAACACCGAATAAAATAGAAGTAGGGAGAAAGATTGGATTTGATCTACACTTCAACGCTCCGGGAATGTATTATCTACTCCCCCTTTCAGGTTGGGCGAAAGGCCCAAATCCAATACTTCCGGATCCCGCATCAGGGAGATCGGGAGAGTTCAGAGTTGCGAATGATATTGAGAATGGAACATTAACTCAACCCACGATGAAAATGTCTGAATGGAAAAAATTATTGTATGTTGGGGCAGATTCCCCGAAGCTCATTTGGAACGGAACGAACTTCTCTTTTTCTGATTTTCACACAGGACTTAATAGGGGACAGGTTTTTAATGCGGGACTTCCTATTTATGGAACCGCCCTTGAAGATAACCCCGATGATGTTGTCTATAATATTAACCCACTCGAAAAGGGAATTGATTATACACCCGACAGAAAACCTTATAATTTCGGAAAGAATATATTAGGAGAAGACGGAACGACCGCTTTTAAAATCAACAACATTAATCAAAATATTCAAAAATGGAAGATTTATGATTCTTTATCGGGAATATTAATTGAAGATTTTGGAGTATCTCAGGACTCTTGGGATATGAGTTTATTCGGACTTTTAGGTTTTTCTTACAAGCAATTTCATTCAACAAATACAAATCGCCAAATTAGGGTTCAAAGTGGAAACGCAAATAATTTATCAGTATTAACAACAAACGCAGAAGTCTTCGAAGGAGACACTAAAATATATATGACAAATTGGGCGGGGACAGCATTATATAATAATATGATTTCGACACCTGTCTTGATAAATGGTTTTATAGCAAATAAAGAATATCATTCATTTAATCAAGTATATCCCCCAATAGTTCATAAAACCGAATCAATCCAAATCATAGCTGATAATCTCCCGACGAGAATGATTCGGGGTTATTACACAATAAGAAGCAATATTCTCGAAGGAACACCCTTCATCGGTGGAAAGATTAATAATACTAATATGCCAGTTATTGGAATCGTTAATAAAATCAGTAATTTTGGAGATTTCACATTCGGAGAAGAGTCTTCATTACAATTCACAATAACCAAACCCATAAGACTCGCTTCATTAGCGGTCTCCATACACGATCCCGACGGATCTTATGCCCGCACATCTCCACAATCAACCATCTTATTCAAGGTTCAGAAACCCGTTCAAACGACATTCAATATCGCTCAGGAAATTATCCAAGAGCAAACCCAAAAACAGAAATAATTTCTTAGAGATATTTTGGGTTTTTTGGGTTTTTACTGAAATTACGGAATTATCATTTCAGGCTCAGGCTCAGGTTCTCTGTCTTTTTCAAAACTTGTGCGAGCGGGGGCTCCAACGGGGTTTTTTGGTTTTAATTCAATATCTTTGTCTGCCCCTTTGGACTCATCTATTTTTATAATAATCTCATCTTCTTTTTTTATTATCTCATCTTCTTTTTTTAATATCTCTTCTTCGTCTTTCGTGTCGGGTGGTGGTGTTCTACTACAATCGAAGATATAGCAAGTATCGGATAAACCGACTCTTACTCTACACGCACATCGAGAAGACAATAAAATTGTAAGGACGGCACCGATTCCCCCAAGAATTAAAACTAAACTTGAAGCAACGCTTTCAACTGAATAATCTTGAAGTTCTCCTTGGGGCATTATTTATATATAAATAATATATTTTTTTGATTTTTATTTTGTTTAAAATATTTTGTTATATTAAGATATATGGATGACTCCGATGTTAATATAAAACCCATTTTAAAAGTTGAAGATATTCTCTCGACAATTAAAAAAGACATTCAAATCATTAAGTCCGATTTATCTTATATCAAAAATAAATTAAAAGAGAATAGAGAAGCTGAAAATCTTAAAGAAGATCAAACGAAACAGGATGGATGGTTTCTTTGGAAATAAAATAAAATAAAGATATTTAAGGTTATTTTCTGTTATATATATACAAAACAAAAATGTCTTTTGATTTATCTGAAAACGAGATTCAAAAGATTCTAACTTCTTATAAAGTTAAACGGGAAAAAGAGAGAGAACGATATGAACTCGTAAAAGATACAGATGACTTTAAAATTAAAAACCGAGAGAGAGCAAAACTACACTATGAGAATAATAAAGAATTAAGAAAAGAAACTTATCAAAATCGTAAAGAATTAATTAAAGCTCGCAATTCTTTTTATTATTATAGCAAAAAAGACGATATGAAAACCTTTGAAACTAAATACCCCGACCGATATGAACTCTTATTGATCGGCGGTTATTTTAAACTTTGAAATCCATCATCATCGATAAAAACATCATACTCCCCTTCTTCGTCTGCTGAACCTTCGGAATCAGATAATTTCTCTTTTATAATTCTTTCTTTTGATGGATCATAGTCTTCATCAACTATCTTTTTTTCAAACTGCTTTAATTCCATTATTAAATCAGGTCTCCCGCATTTTGCTAATGTTGAAATAATCTCATCAAAAGTCATCGAATCCATTTTTATATTATAACTTAGATTTTATTTCTCAAAAAATTATTTTTTAAAAACTAATTTCTGAATCTTCATCCGAACCTTTGAAAGGCTCTTTCTTATTCGGATATTTTTTAAGCATAGCATTAACACCATCCACGATGTCAGAACCCGCTTCCCATTCGCTTAATGTCTTTTTTGTTATGTCTAATCTATCATTTCCTTTAAGTATTTGCTTAATCAGTCTTCTCTCATCAATCGTCAGCATCTTTTATATTATTGTATTATATAAAAATTAAAAACCTAAAAAAATAAATAAAACCCAAAAACGCGATTTAATATCTAAGAATTATTTGTCTTTTTGGGTTTTCAAATAAAATATAAGTTATTATAAAATGCCGTTAGATTCAAAGGGCAAACCTATACTATATAAACCTTGGAAGAATACCACTAACTCGAAAAAGAAATATTTTGTTTATGTTAAGTCTGATAATAAAAGGGGCTATAAGAAAATCGGTTTCGGTCATAAAGACTACGGGCAATTCAAAGATAAACTCGGGGGATATAAATCATTAGACCACGGAGATCCTAAACGCAAGAAGGCTTATTATGCTCGCCACGGAAAAGCGACTTCGAAAGATACAGCGAAATATTGGAGTCATAGAATCCTTTGGTAATTAGAATAATAGCAGATTAAATGGTTTAAAGATATATCGTTATATATATTTATAATAGAAAACAACAAACGGAGAAAATAATAAATCAAGTAATAAGTTTAAATCTTCAAAAATAAAATATATCTAAGTAATATATGACAAAGAAATATCAAGCAGTCGAACTTTTCTATAATTCCAAGCGTCCGAAATATTCTTGGAAGAAAGACCCTGTATATGTAATTGATTTTGATGTTGGATCATATTACAAGCATAATGCTTCAAGGTCTATTCCAAAAAATTATTCAATCATTACAGGGAAAAAATCCAATCTTTCTGTTGTTGATATTGATTGTCAGAAATCCGAAAATATAAATGATAATGTATTCATTAAGAAGTTCGGAAATGACCCGACCAAATGGGCTGAGACAATTGGGGGCGTTGTCATCTCAACTCCTTCGGGCGGGTTTCATATTTATTATCAATATGAAGAATCATTAAAACAGGGACAAGACGCGGAATCGAATGTTGATATTCGTAATGATGGCGGTCTTATTCTTTCCGCGGGTTGTGTTAGAGACGGCAAGACATATGAACTCATTTCAGGAGATTTAAACAATATTCAAAAATGCCCTGATGCGGTTCTTGATTTAATTCATTCAATTCCTTATTATGACCCGACTAAGAAGGGGAAGAATGGAAAGACTAAAACTAAAATAAAAAAGATTAAAGATGCGTCAGGGAAAGAAGTAATCGTCGAAGAGATTATCGGTTGCGATCAATCCCTATATATTTATGATTTCCCAGATGATTTATTATATAAAGTTATTAAAGGTTTAGATAAAAAATATTTCAACACTTATTCAGGCTATTTATTATTTACAACCGCTATGAAACAAATAGACCGACAGGACATTTGGGAAGAGTTTCCAAAACTAAATAACCCGGCGGGCGGTTCTGTTGATTGTGAAGAACATAAGACTTGGATGTTAGATTGTTGGGATAATATTTCGGGTCATAAAACCATTCTCGCTATGAACCATCTTCTTCTCAATACTTCCTATGAGAACGCACGAACGGCACTCGATTATTACAAATATAAGCCCGCATTAAAAAACAGACGAAACCCACATCAGAAAATCAATTCTGCGAAGTTAGGATATGAGTTCTTTCAGAATGTAGTATCTAAGAAAAAGTTTATTGTTGTTAAGTCTGATACAGGCACAGGAAAAACCACTTCATTCAAATCTTTTATGAATAGTGAAGAAGGAAAGAAATGTCGGTTTGTCAGTATTGTTTCCCGCATCAGTCTCGGTTTAGAACAATACGAGACTTTTATGGAAGAAGGAATTGATTGCGGGTTTTATGAAAATGAATCCTTCTATCCGGGGGAAAATTATATTTGTCAGATTGATTCATTAATGAAATTAAAATGGTGGTGCGATCAAGGTGGTCTTGTAAATTATGTTTTATTCCTTGACGAGTTTAATTCTATGATTACACATTTATTCACATCTGACACACTTTCGAAAAATGGAATAAGAATCCCTTTGATTGAATTATTGATTGAATTAATCCAAGAAGCGAAATATGTATTTATGACAGACGCAGATATTTCAGATCCAGCATTAGAGTTTCTCGATTACGCATTAGAAGATAAACAAAAAGACGATATGATTTTTATTCTTAATGAATACAAACACAATCAAGACAGACCAGCAGAAGAGATTTTTGATATTGAAATGATGATTAATATGATGAAGAAACAGCCGAAATGGATTTGTGCCTGTGATGAAGCGAGAATGTGTCATCTATTAAAGGAACAGATTGGAGACGATAAGATTTTAATAATTGATTCAAAGGTTAATGTTCGGTATGATTGGGATGAATATGACAGGATTATCTTTTCCCCTAAGGTTATTTATGGGCTCGATAGTGTTATGAAAAGACCCGTCTTCTGTGTGTATAAAGAAACGACTATTGACCCGAAATCTATGCTTCAACAAATTAACAGAAACAGAAATATCACGAAACTTTATTATCTATTTCAAAGAAAGAAATGTCGGGATTGCGATTTCAATAGTATTGAAGACGCTATGGAAGACACAGACAACCTTAAAAAATGGTGCGAGTTAAATGATTATCTACATCAAGAAATCTCGAAGGCTCATCCTATTTTTAAATCAATCTTCAATCAGCTTAAATATAATTCGGATTGCTATATGACTAACCCCTACGCACACTTTAAACAACTCAAAACTGAAAGGGGGTTCATAGAAGAAACAAAAATCGCTCAATCGTGCGTCAAGAAAACGAATGAATTATTGAAGATTGATAAAGAAAGAATGATAAATCTTATTAATAAAGATATGCCCTTCGTTATGAAAATGAATGAATATATTGGATTGCCCGAAGAAGAGATTGAGAATTACAAGGAGATTTTTATGGATAGAAACTTCATCGGGCGATTTATTGGATTAAGAAGATATGTCTTGGATGATTATGAATCACACTATGACACAGAACAGAAACAATGGATCCAACAATACACATCCGATTTAGAACGATGGAACACACAGAACCAAGATATGAAATCAGAGATTTTCAAGAAGGAAGAGTTTAATGTTAATAAGATAAAAACACTTCAATCAAAAATGATTTTCTTAGAAAGACTTCGGGAAGCGGTTGAATCAAAGAACCGCTTCCAACTCAAAAATGTTAAAGTTATGAATGAAGATAAAGCAAAGAAGTTTTATGATGAATATAAATCAACTTTCGGAGATAAAACAACAAAAGAAAATCCCCTTTTGAGTTATGAAGGGACGCAACAATTCATCGGGAAGATTTATAAAAAGATGTTCGGGATCAATCCATTCCCTTCCAAATCAACATCCAAGGACGGAAAAACAATTAGGATTTTCGATGATTGTAAGGTTGAAGACTTCGGGCTATTCCACGAAATCCATATCAAAACCAAAAAGGAATATGAAAGGAAACAGATTGAAAAAGAACAAAAGAAACAAAAAGGTTTTTTGATTGATAATGACTCAGATCAAGAATAAATTATTTATATTATAAAACCCAAAAATAAAATTGTTTTCTATCTCAACCATAGATAAAACCCAAAAACGCGATTTATTACTTAGAAGTCTTATTCCGTTTTTTGGGTTTTAGTTTTTTTAGATGACAATCACAAACCTTCTTCCCCTTAGGACAAACCTTCTTCCCCTTTGCGGTGTCTTGATAAGTCTCGAATATTTCTTTGGGATTTATTGTGTTCGGTTTTATTGCTTTCTCAATATCATAATTGAGATTCTTTTTATAATCGGGAATCTTACAATTACAGGGTTTCATCATTTTAGGAGCAGGCTTCGCTTTCTTCGGCATTATATATATCTTCTCTTATTTTTTTTTTAAAAGTATTTTTTTTAATTTATTATATTATAATATAATATAAAATGAGTTTGGTAATTACAACGAACAAGGATCAAGATTCAACCTTTCGACAGGATCAGTCTATTTATTCGGCGTGGTCTTATAAAAATAGTTTATCGTCTGTTTATAAAGTCCCCGCTAATTCTCAGGTTGCCCTTCAATCCTGTAAGGTCAATTTGGATGGTCGATTAACTATCACAGGGAATAATTCTTGGTGGTATGATTATTTCGGTTTAGATTTATCCCTTGTTGATAATTCCGTGTTGGTTGAAGGTGCGTCAGTAGCTAAAATAGACCTAACAACTTCTCATCCGATTCTCCAAGATTTACAAGTTGGAAAAGGAGAAATCCTTGAACTGACGACAGATGAACTCGCTTCAAGAATTACTCGGGAACACGCTAAAAGAGATTATCATCCAAATCTTAAAAACAATTTCAGTTGTGTAGTGGAGAGAAACTCGGGCTTAGATTTCTTGGGTTTTACTTTTAATTACGGACAAAGCACTCTTCAAACTTACTCTCAGCAACCTTTAACGATGGAGAAGTTTTATACGGATAATAACGAAAAGAGATTCAGTTATTCGTATGTCGCGGGCGGTTCGACCATAACAAGACTGACGGGAGAACACGAAGACCCCTGCGTCGGTATAGGTCTTGGAACCCCCCTTTCCCTTTCAAATGGACTCTGTCAGGTTGATTTTGCGACGGGGGCCGGCACAAGTGCCCCTTGGGGAATTGGTTTATCTCGCGATTGTCCCGCTTGGTGGTTAGATCAAAACGAATCTTATGCTCCTTATTATTACGATGAAGATTCTGATTTAAATGAAAATTATGCGATGGGATTAGATCACGCAGATTTTTTTGAAGATTTTGGAGTTCATAAAAACGCAGACGGAGAACTTGTTTTAAGGCACGCTGTCAATATTGGTGGCGTTATGGTAATGAGAGAAGTGAAATATTGGTTGAATGGTAATTCAAAATTGAAGGGAGCTGGACGATATGATTTGGACACTAATGCTAATAAATATGACTGGGTCAAGTTTGTCGCGGTAGGGGAACAGATGGAAGTATATATGGGAAACGCAACTCTCGATGATTTGATTACTAAATACGATGGAGCCGAACCTAAGGGATCTTATCTAAAACCGATTACTCAGACTTGTTGGTGTCTTCATCCCGTTTTATTTGTTGGTTATGATACAGCAAATCAAACGAACAAATTAACGATTGAGAAGTTCTCAGGCATTCCAATTGCGGATTATGATAGTCGGGCGATTGGTGGCGGTGGTTGGTTTGAAAATCTTTCTATGATTTCCGCAGAGAAAGGGTTTAAACCGATGGCTTATTGCCGTGCGGTTGATGAGCGATTAATTCTTGATCCAACTAAAACATCCGCCCCCTTTGATTACGCACCGAAGGGACTTTCTAATAATGGAGTTGATTTGAAGTATGCGATGATTTTGAGCCCAAATAAAGAATACGCTCCATCATTCGGGGCTTCCTGTGCGGATCTGTTTGGATTCCCGGGGCGGTCATTAGTTCTTGGAGCAACATCAGGAACATTCCCGAGCATTCAATTCAGTTCAGATGAACCGACTTCTCTTAATTCGATGTTATCTGTATTTGTTCGCTTGAATGGTTTCGGTCAGCAGGTAGTAAATGCGAGAACTGGAAATCAATCAACAATCCTATCTCACCTTCCGACCGCAGATTCAAGACAGACAGACGGGTCAAGCCAAAGGATTTTCTACGAACCCAAAAACTTGATTTGGTTGGATTTAAAAAATGCGTATGAATTACAAGTCTCAGAGTTCAACCTTGATTTCGTATATTCCAACGAACAATATGCGAAGATCCTTCAAGGGCAGTCTATCGTCTGCCTGTATTTCAGAAAAGACCCTTTGATGAAAATGGAATAAATTAAGATTAATAATACTTAAAAGGATGTTGTTATATATATATATAATAGAAAACAAAATGGCGAGTATTTTCTCCCTTCTCCCTAACGACTTGATTATGTGTATCATTAAGACTGCGGAAGACGAACGCAAAGAACAAGAACGGGAGACCCGACTTCGCCATCTCAAACAACACAAAAACAATTTTTCACTTGTTATTTTCACTTTACACGCAATCGAAGAAGAACTGATGGAATGTTATACACAGGAAGAAAGAGACGACTATGAATCCGAAAATGATGAAAACGGAGAACGGAGACCCGAAGGATGTTTTATTCTCGGCGATTTGTTTTATACGATTGATTTTCAGAACCGGGAATATAAAAAAGATGTAGAAGAAGCGGAACATAATAGAGAGTTGGCTGAACGCGAACGCAACGATGAATTAGCACAGGAACGGCAGGCAGAAGAAGAATATGATTTTTACAATAATGATCCTGAGCCAACTTGGGCTTAGTAATAATCTAATAGATTAACTATCCTTTATTTTTTTCATATATTTATAGTAATTTTTTAAAAATTATTATCATTTATAGATTTTTATATATATATTAATTATATATATGAGTCAAAAAAACCCCCCGCAAGTTCTTTTTAATTTTCAAGAAGAGAATATTGGTGAGACGAATGAAGAAACAAATGAAGAGAATCCCCAATTCGTTTATTCTGATGATGACGATGTAGTAGATGAACCGATAAAAATGGAAGTGAAGGAAGAAATGAAATCAGATGATATTTTCGATGATATGCCTGGAATACAAGAGCCAACTCCTTCACCCTTGGACTATGAAGAAGAGCAAAAGGAGACAGGGAAGTCGCTAAAACCTGTAAAGGAGAAGAAACCTGTAAAGGAGAAGAAACCACGGAAACCGATGACAGAAGAACATAAAGCAAAATTAGCATTAGCAAGAGATAAAGCGATGTTAGTAAGAAAGGCGAATGCGGTTGAAAAGAAGAAAATGAAAGCATTAGAATCAGAAGAAAAAGAATTACTAAAAACCCAAAAGATTAAAAGAGTTAAGAAACTAAAAGAAAGCGTTGATAATGATGAAGATGATTCATTACAATCAGAGCCCAAGGTTTCTAAAAATACAGGTATAACTAAAAAAGATTTAGAAGAAGCTCAACTCGAAGCAATAATGAAATATGAAGCACTTAGAAAAGAACGCAAAGCAAAAAAGAAAGAAGAACAAATGATTCAAGCAGGGAAAGATAAGATGTTAAATACTATTCAGAGAGCAACAGGTCATTATAATTATAGGGATGGATCAAATCGTTTCGACAATTGCTATTAATTGAAAACCCAAAAATGAGATTGTTTTCTATCTTAAACATAGAGAAAACCCAAAAACGCGATTTAATTACTAAGAATAAATCCTGTTTTTGGGTTTTGATAAATAATTAATAATTAAAAGTATAAAATAATAATCTATATTATTAATATAATGGAACAACCGCAGAAGCCCAAGAAGAAAGCTCCGAAAGTTTATAAAGTAAAAGACCCTGAACCTTCAACGAAGTTCGATGACATTCACGAAAATCTTCCATCTATGCCTTCTCTGTTATTAATTATCGGATCTGTGCGTTCAGCCAAGTCAAATCTGATATGTAATTTATTAATGAACCCCGAGATGTTTAAAGGGCGATTTGATATTGTGAAGGTGATTTCAACTACTCTCCATTCTTGTCATAAAGGAAAACTCCTTGCGAAATATTTTGATGCGACGGATACTTATGATGATTCTATTATTGAAGATATTAAGACAAGTCAAAGTCAATACGAAGCAACTGAGAGACCGACTTTCTGCCTGGTTCTTGATGATGTATTAACAAAAGATTTCAGCAAAAATAACGCTGTCTCGTTTTTCTCAACTCGCTTCCGGCACTATATAGATATGTATATTATCGCTACTCAATCCTTTCGGGCGGTTAGTGGTTTAATTAGAAATAATGCGACGGACATCATTATCACGAAACAACAGAATCAAGTCGAATTAAATAAAATCATCGAAGAATATGGGGATATGTTCCCCACTACTGACGGAGCAGGAGACGGACAAAAGAACTTGATGAAAATGTATCTTCAAGCTCATAAAGAAAGATATTCCTTTTTATATTTAAAATTGTCAGAAAATCCGCCCCACGCTTTCATTCGATTTGAAGAACAGATCTATCCCCCCGAATAAATAATTAATTTTTTTATTAGAATAATTTTTATATAATATATTATTATAAAATGGATTTGTATTCGTCAGATGTGGGTCAGATACAGGAAGGCAATATGAGAAGTCAAAGAGTTATGGATGCTAATAAAGCGGTAAAAGAACATAATGACAACCTTGGAACTCAGATTGCGAATCTTAGATCTTCAAATCAAACGGGAGATATTCTTGAAGCGACGAAAGATGCGACGGGTCAGTTTTGGGCTACTGGGAAACTTCCTTCTCAGGTTAAGGCATATAAAGAATGGACGGCAACGAAACTCGCTTCCAACCCAACAACCCAAGCACAGAACACGGCACGCGATTTAACATCCGCAACAACTCCCCCAACAACCGCGGAAATCCCTTCTGTCGGAGCGTCAGCAGAAGAAGAAGAAGCGGGCGGACTATTCAAAAAGGGCATTAAGTCATTTGGAATGTCTGATGAAGCAATAGACACACTCGGCAAAGGTGCTGGTGCTCTTGCGTCCGTGGGTCTTGGTGGAATGGATGCTTATAAAGAGATTGAGTCTCTAAGTGCGGGAAAGGGACTTGCTGGGGATAATTGGGCTTCGAAGACTGCTGACATCGGACAGATTGCGGGGGCGATTGCTGATGTTGGCGGAACTGTTTTCCCGCCCCTTGCTCTCGTTGGTGGAGCGATTGATTTAGCATCGGGAGCATTTGGAGAAATAGGAGATATGATTGATTCAGGAAAACAGAATCAATCTACAAAAGATCTTCAAACTAAAAACACATTAGCCCCCATCACATCCGAAGCTCCCGCGATAATAACTTCGGGCAGAGTTTCTTAATGCGTTTAATTTAAAAATAAAATATATTGTATAATATATAATGGCTACTTTTAACAATAAAGATTTCATAAAACACGATGACTATATGACCCCGAAATATGTTTGGGAAAATATAGAACAATATATTCCAAAAGATAAAGTAATCTGGGAAGCGTTTATGGGTGATGGGAAAAGTGGGGAATACTTAAAGGATTTGGGATTGAATGTGATTCATAATGATAATGATTTCTTTGAATCAAATGAAGGAGATATTCTTGTAAGTAATCCGCCTTTTTCAAAGTGTAAAGAAATAATGCCGAGATTAAAAGAACTCGATAAACCATTTATTTTGATACTTCCATCGAGTAAAATAAATACTCAATATTTTAGAATATTTAAAAATGATATTCAATTAATTATTCCACCGAAGAGAATCCAATTCGTCAAGAATGGCAATGAATTACAAAATAAATGTAATTTTGACTGCTTTTATTATTGTTATAAGATGAACTTAACAAGAGATATTATATGGCTCGAATAATCAATAACTTTTTTAATTTTTTTTCTTATTATTTTATAATGTTTATTATATTATAAAATGAGTTCGTATTGGAAAGTCGATGACACTATGCGGATCGGTCAAAAGTATATTTCTATCCCTTCCGAGAATGGTTTGGATTACAGCCCCGAGCAGAAGATTCAACTATTCGTGGATGCTTCAACTAAGTTTATGAGCGGTCAGGATTCTTATTTGGAGTTCAATCTTAAATTAAAGATGCCTGCTGGTTCAGTTCCGACTAAGCTTCAATTGGATCAGTTGGGCGGTAATGCTCTTATTAGAAATATTCGGATTTATGATGGTTCTCGGGGTGTTCTTTTGGAAGAAATTGAATCCTATTCTTCTCTGTGTTCTGTCCGTTATGATTATGACACTGATGACTCGACGAGAAATTATCGTGCTCTCCGTGAAGGTTCGGGAGTTCATAACATCGCGAATCGTGGAACTCGTGGAACTTCTCATTCGGTTATGGCGAATACTATGTCAAACCCATATTTCAAACAGGTTTCGGGAACTCAGACTCTCGCAGGAACGCCTTGGAATGATGACTCTTTCCTAACCGCGAAACTATGTATCCCGCTTCATACAGGCATTTTCGCACAGAACGAACATATCTTCCCGGTTATGATGACTAACGGATTATATATCGAAATTGACACTCCACCGGCGAGCGAAGTTGTCAAGCAGTTAGATTCGGTTCTCCGTCATCGTCGCATTCCACTCAATCCCTTTTTCCATTCCATAGATGGCTCCGTTGCGACTCCTGCTTCGTGGCCCCAAGACGCAACGGCTCGCGGTGTGTTTTATGTTATGAACCGGAACAATCTGACGGGTGTCGATGCGGTGTCTCATTTCCCGTTTTGTGTCGGTGAGACTTTTAAGTTTGTTAATGATTTAGCAATTACGCCAATTTCTGTTATGAGTGGTGAAATGAAAATTAAGACGATTGAATATGTGCCTTCTTCTGATGATGCGTCGGTTTCCCTGATTAAAATCACTCTTGACACGAATCGCAGTAATAATGGGGTTGATTCTTTTGCGATTACTTCTGGAAACTTCGTGATGTATTCGACGGCGGTTGAAGATGCGAGTTCATATGAACCTTCTTATGAGATTTCGAATGTCAATCTTGTTGTTTCTCAGATTGAACTTGATCCTGGATATGAGCGGGGAATGGTTCAGAAAGTTCGCGAAGGAAAGAATATTGAACTTGATATTCTAACCGCAACAAATTACAAAAACTCTATTCTTGCGTCTGATCGCCAAACAACTTTTCAAATCAACGCTCAGAATAGTCGGGCAAAATCTCTCTTGGTTATCCCGCAAGATAGTTCGGTTTATTCGGCAAAACACGCAATCACGGGAACGGGAACCTATGAGATTCTTAAATCGGGCGATTCTGATGATGGAGCTCTATTCTCTAATCGTTCTTCTCTAACGGGAATATGCGATGAACTAAAAGACATACAATTTCAGCTGGGAATGAGACTTCATCCTAGCCGAGCAATTGATGTATCAAAAATTGCTTCTCGTCAGTCAATAGACGCGTTTCATCTGTATCAGTTGGAGAAAACTCTTGATAATGCGGGAATTGTTCCGCGTTCGTTTAGGGCATTCAAGGATAATTTTGTATTCGGTATGGGTTTTGGTGTAAATCAGGGAGCTCGCGATCTAAGGGGTGAAGACCTTTCGGTTATTCTGAAATATACGGGTTCGGGTATTCCACAGAAGGGAAAACTTTTCAATTCCTATATTGTAAGCGTTCGTCGTCTTCTTATTGGTTCGGGACAGGTTCAGGTTGTATTCTAAGCGAAACCCAAAAAGGCGATTTAATATCTAAGAATAATTCTGTTTTTTGGGTTTTAAGATAAAATGTTTTATATAGATAAATGATTGATTCGATAATATTAAAGATTCTTCTGTATCTTTTGAGAATATGGAATGCTATAATAAAATTAAGGAATCTTTTAGAGCAATAATTTATTTTATTTATTTTTTAATTTAATATTTTATATATATTATTTATATAAAAGATGACTTCCCGATATGTTGAAATCCGCCCTGATAATGTTCCCGCTGATGGTGTTGTAAGTTTCAAGAATGGTTTCCCCGTTCTATCCTTCACAATTTCCGCCCAAGAAGGACTCTTAGATCCTGCTTCGATTAGAATTGTTGGGGATGTTAATGTCTATTCGGATAATGCCACACCCAAACCAACCCCCGCTCTTCCTGGGGATAAACTGACGATGAATAATCGTCTGGGAATCTACAACATTTTTGATTCCCTTACTATTAGAGCTCACCGCTCAAAAATGATTTGCGAACAGATTAGACATTATCAGAAATGGTTTAATTCATACACGGCATTAACTTCGTCATTATCCGACCAAACCGGACATATGGGAGAGACGACTCTTCAAATGCCGAATCCTGATGCGTTCCGTCAGTCTGTCGTTGAGAACAATGTTGATGGAACTCAGACAACTTCTTTCTCGGCACATTTGCCCTGTGGTTTCTGTCAGTCGGGGAATATGGTAGATCTAAGACCCGATGCTTTTGGGGGCGTTCAAGTTGAAATTATGTTGATGCCTGATGCGAATGTATTATATTTCGAAGATGGAGTTGTTCCCGCGGGCAAGGGTGAAGCCCACTACCGACTCAAAGATCTTAAACTTTGTTGCGAAGTCCAAACCCTTCCGTCTGATATGAAGCAAGCTCCCGCGTCGGGTTCGTTTGAGTTTAACACAATCACTTCGCTATATACTTCTATCAACTCAACAAACGCTCAGATTCAATATTCTCTCGCTCTTAAAAACCTTCAATCAGCATTTTTGACTTTTATGCCTGTAAGAAATATTAACACTCTAACCGCTGACGGCTCAACGACGACCTATCCATCTCTCGCGGACTCTGAACTCGCTCCAATCGAAAGGGTTCAGTTCTTAAAGGGGGGTTCTAAATATCCGGCTGAGTTTGACTATGTGAATAATTTTGCGGGTGATGCTAATACTCAGCTCCCCGATCCGCAGATTGTTAAGGGATTGTATGATGCTATTGTTCCTTCGTTTAGTCAGGTTAGGTCTTCGATAAGTGTTGATAATATGAGCCGTGATTATAACCTTGGAACAACGGCACTCTCTTCATCTTATTCTCAACTCCCGCTCGGTGGTGCGGTTATGGGTTTGGGTGTAAAATACGGCATCGGCGATGCGGGGGATGATTTCTCAAATCAGCAGTTCGGAGTCTCTATTGAATCGAAACTAACTTCGGACAATCCTATTGGAGTTTATCTTTTCTTCAAGTCTAAGGCAACTCTTCTCTATTCTCAGCAGGGAGTTCAGCTCATCCAGTAGAAACCCAAAAATCCCAATTAATATCTAAGAATAAATCCTGTTTTTGGGTTTTGTTTTCTATACGCTTTTTTTTAGTTTATTTTTGTTTAATTTTATAATATAAGAGTTATTATAAAATATGAGTTATTCCGATGAAGGCAGTATCCCCGATCTTATTTCCCTTTCCAAGATTCCAGTAAATATGGAGCAGAAGATAGAAACCGATCTTTTAGAACCTGTTGTATTCACTCAGGGTTCAGCGACTCAGGATGGCTTCGCAAGATTTACCCTTCAAAATAAGGCGTTCCTACATTCTCATTCAAAATTATTTTTGAGTGTTGAAGCGGGTGAAGGTGTCAATAGTGGATATTTCAATCCAGCAACGGGCATCGGTCAGATAATAAAAAAGGCGGTTCTTAAAATTGGTAATAAAACTTTGAATGAAGTTTCTTCTTGGGACTCTCTTTTCGGTGTTAAATCTTCTCTAATTAAAAACGAGAATAATGTTGAGCGTGAGTTCTACACGACGGGACGCTTTATGAATCGCGATTTTGACTATTCCCCCGGAACTCACGAAGCGAGCAAAGTTCGATTAGACAACGGATATGAATATCTTGATAACGAACTTTCTATTCCACTTTGGGCGGAGATGGACACGGATCATAAGGCAGATAGTCCAACTTTCTCAATTGATTTGTCTGACCTTTTCCCATTCCTAAAAGTCAATCAGCTTCCACTCTATATGATTAATGAGCCTATTAATATTGAATTGACTTTCTATCCTACGCACGATAAGCGGATTCAGATAGACGCGGAAGATCAAGAAGCATCTCCCGCACATATTCGTCGGACTGATTTGAAGTTCTGTGCTGATTATGTCTTTTATGGAATGTCTGATGAGATGGAGCGTTTCGCAAATGCGAATAAGGAAATGAGTTTCTCCTTTGTTGATTATCGTCTTGTCGAATCTACTGTTTCAGCAACGAGTTTAACTACGGGACTTATTAGAAATCTTGGTATGGCGAATCGTCTTGTTCCCCGTATTATTACAACCTTCGCGGATAATAAAAAAGGCGAGACTGATATTCTGAGTCAGGCTAATAGTCAAGCACCGCGTCGGACGGGTCTAACGGAAGACCCGGCAAACCCCGGGACATTCCTTCCAAACACGGGCGGGATCCCCGGTTTTATCAAATATAATGTTCGTTATAATGATCGGTATGAGTTTTCTTCGGATGTGAATAACACGGCACGGCTTTTCAGTATTCTCACCGATTCGGAAGGTGTTCCTTTCCTATCTCGTTCTGAGTATGCGAATCAGAAGGGAACTATTACGACGAAGACGCTTCAAGGACGGGCTCAGAACACCGACCTTGAAGGGCAGTTCTTTTATCTTGGAACGAAACTCACGGGCGGGCGTGTGGGTCAGCGTGGAATAGATCTTCATCTCTCGGGAGATTACACTTCAACTTCGGCGGATGTAATGAGAAACTTTTGCGAATATCTCCGCGTCGCTCGTCTGTCGGATGGAATGTTCGATGTCCTGAATGCCTAAATAATAATGCGTTTAAATAAATTAAAAATAAAATATGTTATATATATAAATGGTTAAAGTTTTAGAATTGTTTTCAGGAACCCGATCTATCGGAAAATGTTGCGATAAATTGGGTTGGGAATCTTATTCAGTTGATTTGATTTCTGACGCGGATTTTAAAGGGAATATAATGGATTTTGATTTTAAACAATTTCCAAAAGACGAGTTTGATATTGTTTGGGCTTCTCCGCCTTGTTCGAATTATTCTAAACTTCAAGATTGTTGGTTGGGGCGAATGAGAAAAGGGGAACTATATTCAAAAGAAATCCAAGAAAAAGAAATGAATGACGATGATAAATTAGTATTAAGAGCGATTGAGATAATAGAATATTTTAATCCTGAATATTGGTTTATTGAAAACCCTGCTTCATCTAAAATGAAAGACAGAATATTTATGAAAGATAAACCTTTTTATTTAGTTGATTATTGTATGTATTCAGACTGGGGATATAGAAAGAGAACACGAATATGGACGAATAAAAAGGATTGGAAAAATAAACTTTGCGATGGAAAGGGAACTTGTGGAAATATGACTGACTCTCATCATAATCTCACCGCTGACGGCGGATATGATAAAAGGAAATTATTACATAAAACAAATCTCGGGAATACAGAAAGAAAACAAAAAACTAAGGGAATCGGAACGACTCAAAATGATAGATATAGAATCCCCGAAGATTTAATCTTTTCATTATTTCTTGACTGAAAACCCAAAAAGGCGATTTAATATCTAAGATAAATCCTGTTTTTGGGTTTTATATATGTTTAAGATAGAAAACAAACTCATTTTTGGGTTCATCTTGATTAATCTTTTTTTATTATTTTCTATTTAAAATAATAATCTTAATGTATAATATAAATATGAAGATTAATTCAGCAGAACCGATGGAAGAGATTCAAAAGGCGAGACCGCATTTGAAAACGAATACTATAAAACAATATGAAACGCATTTGAATAAATTGAAAAAGATCTTTGAATCTGATGATTGGGATTTCTTATCTGACCCTGAAAAGGTGGCTGAAAAATTAGCCGATAAGGCATATACTTCTCGACGGAACTCTTATAATGCTGTAATAGTTTTATTGATGGCGTTAAACCACGATGAAAGATATGATGAATTGATTTCTAAATATGATAAAATGAGAAATGAGCTTAATTCTCAATATGATACTGAGATGGCTTCGGGTAAGATCAGCGATAAACAGAAAGCTAACTTCGCGGAATATGAAGAGATTGAGAAGATGATTTCAGATATGGAAAATGAAATCAAATCAAAGGGATTGAAAAAGAAGGAAACAATAACGGGGAAGGAGAAAGAGTTATTTATGGTATGGACAATCTACAATTTTTTAATTCGTATTCCCACTCGTAATGATATGAGCGGGCAAAGGTTAATTTCAAAGACTATGTATAATAAATTAACCGAAGACGATAAAAAGAATAATAATTACTTAGTAAAATCTAAGAATAATATGGTGGGTATTTACAACGAATACAAGACTTCTAAGAAGTATGGGGAAAAGAAGATCGATATTCCGAAAGACTTGGAAAAGATACTTAATGTATATATTAAGAAGGCTGGAATTAAGAACGGCGATGTGTTATTCACAAGTTCGACGGGGAAGGAATTAAGTAGGAATGCTATCTCGCAACTCTTAATGAAAACATCAAAGAAATATTTGAATGGAAAATCTGTCTCTACTACAATAATGCGTAAGGTGGTTGCGTCGCATCACTTCGGAGAAGGAACTGAGTTTGCGAAACTGAAAGAGCAACAGGAAGAGCTGGCGGAAAAAATGGGGCATTCTGTGGATGTGATGAATAAAGTTTATATCAAAGAGAAACAGGAAGAAGCGGTTTAATATATTGAACCTTAACATTTATGACAGCTCTTTCTTGCTGTCCCTTTCCCCAATCGTTGGATTGGTCTTCAATATAATATTCAATCTTATCCCAATTTAACTCCCAATAAAAATATTTTCCATCGCATTTCCAAATCATAAAGAATCTTTTGGGTTCTTTATTTTGTGCCTTTAATTTTTTAATATATTGAAAAGCGAATCTCATCTTAACTGAATCAAAATATAAAGTATCTAATATCATTTCTCTTCCTTTTCTTGTTGTGTAATGAAACACACCATCAATAACTTTAATATCGTCTCTTGTTTTTAATTCTGCCATAAGATTATCTTTAAAATAATCGAAATGAGCGAAGCATTCTTTATCGTGTATGAGATCATCTCCGAATATCTTTTTTAAATCTGGATATGAAATCTCTTCACTATTTTTTCCGTGTTCGTAATCTTGATTGAAGTCTTGAACCATCTTTAACTTAACATATATAAAAATAATGTATATTAAACGCGTTAATCTTTCATTATTAGTGTAATATCATATAAAAACACCCTATTTGTGTGATTTAATCTGTTATTATACTACTTAAAGGATTAGATCTATAACTAATTTTAAAATTAGTGTCAAAAATGCCCTTTAAGTGCTAATAATACCCGATTAAATGGATCTAATTGCCGTATTTATCCATTAAAAGCATCATATTTAAAGATTATTAATGTATATTACACTAATAGAGAATGATTTATCAAGGAAAAGAAGGTTCGATGTGTTTTTACTACAAGGATATACTGATAAGCGGGTTTGCTTTGTCAAAAAAGAAAACTCCCGATGCTTATTTATATCAAGGGGATCATTTAATAAAACAAAGTAAGGGAATCAATATTAAAAAACAAATTGAAGCCTATCTTTATTTCTGTAATGTAATTTATGAAAGGAAAATAAAGAAACGAAGAATTAAAAGGGAAGATCATATATATTTTATCTCCTGTCTCTCAGCATTATTAAGATTAAAGATTATTGAGAACGATGATGCGAATGGTTTCCTTGTCTGTCCGCCAAAACCCAAAAACACGAAATACTCTCTT
>TARA_R110000737_G_scaffold49733_1_pt1 | contig 22935 bp, 15 predicted proteins | sample TARA_R110000737 | Tara Oceans TARA_R110000737 (sample SAMEA4398027) | marine metagenome | biome: Polar Biome; feature: [SRF] surface water layer (ENVO:00010504); material: water (ENVO:00002006), including particulate matter (ENVO:01000060) such as... | depth 5 m | reverse complement strand
AGCTTGATAGGTTCTTTTGGCGCTGCTGACTCACCTCCGCCGCACGCTGTTAATGTCAAAAGCACTAATATATATATACATCTACTACTAAACATTTTATGTATCCTAAAGCTTATGGGCGAACCTTAAAAGAACCGTCAGCATTAACTGATGGGTCGTTAATTTCTTGCAGGTTAAATCCGCCAATGATTTCATCTAATCCATCAGAGAATGCGGCAAATATGATACCTTCGGCTCTATTATTGCCATGAGACGCGAAATTTATGCCTAAGTCTAATTGCTCAATATTAATCAGACCTGAGTAGGCCGCAAACCACTCCCCTTGACTGTCAGTAAAACTTAACGAGCCACCTGGTACAGAAGCGTTATCAAAGTCTACCGTCATACTCATAGTAAAATCACTAACTTGTCCGACACTTGAATTAACCGTACTTTCGATTACGTTACTATAGGAAAGCGTTCCTGTGCGCTGCGCGAGTAATTCTGCGATGGGTAAATCTCTAGATCCTTGCCATTCTAAATCGCTATAAACACTAGGATCGTCAAAATCATTTTCATCGTCAACTTCCGACGCGCCTGGATTTATCGGAGGTAGGGCAGGATTAACACTCACAACTTGCGATGATTGACTGTCAGTAGAGTCTTCAGCAGCATTAGTTTCCTCTGTATCTGCCGAGGAGATATCTGAATAACCTAGCGATATGCCAACGGGAGCCTGAGTCATGCGAGTAACTAGGCCTTGCGCATTAACCGAGGCAAAAGTGAAATCTTCGCTGCCCCCTAACGATAACGTACTCAGATCGTTTAATTGCACATCGATATTGCCGCTATACACAGCAAAAAACACCTCATCACCGACAACTTCGACAGCAAAATGAGTACCACGAATACCAATACTCCCAACCGGTGTTTTTACTTGATAATCACCACCAGATTTTTTAATCAAGCCACTAATTGAACGTAAACCACCGCTAACAACTTCTAATGTTGCCGATGCTTCACCTGCTTCTGGGTTAAACTTATAATTACTGATCAAAATTTCTGTATTTTCTTTTAAGGTAATTAAACCGCCATCAGACATACTAAATTGCGCTTTACTTTTATTGCCTGTGATAATGTTATCTACATTAAATATTTCAGAGCGACGTTTTAATTTTCGTTTTTCGTTGCTGGTTTGAGCAATCGCTTCAACCGTGCCTTTAGCTAAAATTGTTTTACCGGCAATATCACTTGCATAGGAATTATGGTGAATGTTCATTACGCCAAGAAATAGGCTAATGGAAGTGACTAACTTATATATATTCGTTTTATCTAGTAACCTTAACTGATTCATAGTTTGCTCCTAAAAGCTCATCCGAGCAGATAAATTAATGTCCACACGTCGATAGGAAAAAAGTGCTAAGTTGCTATCTTTATCTTGAAGTGTAGCACTTAATCGATAAAGCCACCGTTTTGACTCTTGATATTGAATTGAAGTACCAAAAAGCCACATATCGTCAACACGCTTTTCAAAGAAAAATGGCTGTTCATACTGATAGGCTTGATGTTGATAACTAATATTTGCGCTTGCTAACCAATGCTGATTAATGACAAAGTTTGCCATATAATTTATAGAATTTATTTTTTTATTATTATGCTGGCTTTCGATAAATTCAGCATTTTCTTGTGAATAGGCCAATGAAAGTGCATGTCGCCACCTCGACATAACATACTGAGCAGAGATTTGAAGCGAAGTATCATCTGTATTTAATTGCCGGCTGATATCATTTTTCGTTTTCCCAACAAGCCCCTCTATTGCAACAAACCACTGTTTATCTATAGTTTTACTCACACCAAATGTAGCGCCAAATTTGGTCCGGTAATAACTATCATTTAGCCAAAGTGGTACGACTCTAACACCGATACTACTGCTAAAATCATCAAAGTTTTTCTTATATTGCAAATTAGTACGTACCGAAAATCGATTATATTCAGAGTCGTTGCTGAAATAATGTAACTTGCTGGTAGCTGAAAAAGTCAATTTTGCTGATTGAGTTAACGCCTTACTGCCAATTAATTGGTAACCAAGGGCTAAATAACTATCACTATTTTCTTTACTATTTTCAGATAAGACTATGTCTTGATTTAATAAAGGCAGAAATATATTATCTTCTCTGGTGCCAGCATTGATATTCGAGTCATAACCGAGGTTAACATCTACAGATTGCGTTAAGTATAAAGCTTGTTTATTCAGAGATAAAGCAGCAGCATTATTAAGCTTCTGTGCCGACTCCTTTAATTGTAGTGAGATGTTTTCTACTTGAATTAATGACTGGGTTATCTCGATAACTGCATGGTAGTTTTTCATCGCGTAATAAGCGTTAGCAAGATAATATTGTCCATCTAGCCAATTAGGCTTATTGGCAACAACGCGTTCAAAAGCGTACACAGCGCGTTCATTTTCTTGTACTTTCAATGCAGTAAGGCCGTATAGAAAATCAAAATCGACATCACCTAAGTGCTCGGCCTCGAGCATTAGTGCTAATTGCCAAGCACTATCATTTTCATTAAGCTCTATTTTCTGTTTTAGTAGACTAAAGGCACTGTTGTCTCGAAACGTTTTAGCATCAATAGCTTTACTGGTGAGTAACAACAAGACAAATACTAATATAATGCTCTTCACTCAACCTTCCCAACTTGGATTAATATTGTATATTTCATATAAGCTTATTAAAGCTACAAATGCAATAAACTTCTTTTAAAATTGCTTTATTTTAATACAAATGTACATTTTGTCGTGTAATAGCACAGCTTATAAAAAGCATCTACGACTTTGCCTGCTGTCATGGCATATAACTGCTTTATAAAATAATCTTAGTTATTGTTAAGAAAAACACCGCAATACACGACTCGGTGAGAATCAACGTTAATTAACCACTAAAAGAGCTAGCTAGCGGATAGAAAATCGTCTTGATGGTACAACACTCTAGTTTATTTAAGCGCCATGGTGTGGCTAAAACGTCGTCATTACAGATCAGTGGTTTAAAGCAGACTTTTAAAAACTTATTACCCTGGACTAAGCTTATGCATTAAGTTTTAGCAAAAAAAAAGCCACTTAATAGTGGCTTTTTCATCAAAGATAAAACAGGTTAGGTTTATTTAACGACTTCTTCAACTTTCAGCTTTTTTTCATTTTTTTCAACTTCTTCAGCTGGTTTGTTTTTTGCTAGTAACAGCTCACGTAAACGGGTATCAATTTCTTTAGCTACTTTAGGATTTTCTTTCAAGTATTTAGCTGCATTTGCTTTACCTTGACCGATTTTATCACCTTTATAACTATACCAAGCGCCCGCTTTTTCAACCATTTCATTTTTAACACCAAGGTCAACTAACTCACCTAAGCTGTTAATCCCCTCACCGTATAAAATTTGAAATTCAGCTTGCTTGAATGGTGGCGCTATTTTATTTTTAACCACTTTTACACGGGTTTCATTACCTATAATTTCGTCACCATTTTTAACCGCGCCAATACGACGAATATCCAAACGCACTGAAGCATAAAACTTTAAGGCATTACCACCTGTTGTTGTTTCAGGTGAGCCAAACATTACGCCAATTTTCATACGAATTTGGTTGATAAAAATAATCATGGTATTTGATTTTTTCAAATTACCGGTTAATTTACGCATTGCTTGCGATAACATACGAGCTTGTAAACCCATGTGTGAATCACCCATATCGCCTTCAATCTCTGCTTTTGGCGTTAATGCAGCAACCGAGTCAACAACGATAATATCGATAGCACCTGAACGCGTTAACATGTCGCAAATTTCAAGTGCTTGTTCACCAGTATCAGGTTGAGAAACCAACAATTCGTTAATATTTACGCCCAACTTTCCAGCATATATAGGGTCAAGTGCATGCTCGGCATCAACAAAGGCACAAATTTTACCATTACGTTGTGCTTCAGCTATCACTTCAAGTGTCAGCGTTGTTTTACCACTCGACTCTGGACCATAAATCTCGACAACACGACCTAGCGGTAAACCACCAGCACCTAAGGCGATATCTAAGCCTAATGAGCCAGTAGAAATGGTTTCTACATCCATGGTGTTATTGTCACCTAACTTCATGATTGAACCTTTACCAAACTGACGTTCTATTTGGCTTAAGGCCGCTGCTAATGCTTTTTCTTTATTATCGTTCATTTGGTGCTCCAGGATGATTTCGGTGCTTAATTTATTTTGATGACGCAAAGTATACTGTATAGTCGTACAGTATCAAGTTTTTTATTGATTTATTTTATTTTAACATAAATAAAAAAACACCTTAACTCACTACTTGTTGAAAAATAAGCAGATAAACAGCATTAGTAACTTTTTAAAGATTAAACAAAAAAAGTTACTCTTTGAGAATTTCTTTGCTATACCGTATTTTTTTATGGCGAGCTTACCGGCAAGCTTTAACAAAAATAACAATATTTAATAGCCTAGCTAATGGCGTAATATCTCCCTACTTACGTTCATTATTTTTGAGTTACACCGTTTCAATGAGAAAAATTATGCAAGACAGTTCAAGCGTCAAGCGCCCCTACTATTTATGAGAAGATGTGGAAGTTATAGCAGCAACAATTAAAAGCTAACCAATCTAAAATATAGCCTCTGGCCTAAACTTATAAAAAGTCCTTATAAATACCGATTAAACTTTGCCATTGACTGGATATATTCATATTTAAACCAAGAGTCAAAAGCATCACAAAAATTATTTTGCGGTCATTAATGGCAATATTTTGTAATTGATTTTTCATTCATTACTGAATAATGACTATATACCCGATAAACATTTATCGTCTGTATTACGTTTATTAACTGTTTGAGAAATAATGACATAAAGGGATAACCTGGTACGAGGTACGTTTTATCCGGTTAAAATTAGTATCGATATCGATATATGATAGCTATTATCTATATTCCGATTTCGACACACGCCTACAAAAACAAATAATAAAACGAATAATATCAACAACTTAAATATTGGCACGAATATGGCTTAGCTAGTTAATAATACTAAAATAAATAAGTAAATTTATGGATATCCAAATAAAACAGAAAAAAAGTAAGTCTAAAAAGTATATTATCTTGGTATTTATTGCATTTATTGTCATTTTTCTTTTTGTTTATCTAAAGCAATTTTTTAGCGGTGCTACCGCTTGGGTTGAACGAGATGAGATTAGAACAGCAACCGTACAAAGTGGAAATTTTGCAATAAACGTGCGTGGAAGTGGAAGTTTCAAGTCAGATGATGTTTATCTTATTTCCGCTAAAGTGCCTGGTACAGTTGAAAGAATACTTGTAAAGGCCGGCACACCGGTAGAAAAAGGACAAGAGCTTTTCAAGTTGAGCAATCCAGAAATTGCAGAACAAATGATCCAAGCCGAAGCAAAGTTAAAGCAAATGTTAGCAAAACACAAAGCAGAATTAGCGCAATTAGATGCTAGTTTACTGGATATAAAATCGATCATAGTAGATGCTAAATTTGATTTACAATATAATAAAATTAAATATGATGCTCAGACACACCTTAGAAAAATTGGTAATAGCACAGTTTCTGAGCTCGATTATCAGCAAACTGAATTTTCGGTAAAGCGAAGTAAGGAAACGTTAGAAATTCAGCATCAAAGACTGAATAAGCACCGAGAAAGACTAGAGGCTCAGCAGCAAGCAAATATCCAGGAAATTACTAACCTAGAATCCGAATTATCTCGTTTTAAATATAAATTACAACAACTCACGGTGGTATCCCCGGTGTCTGGGCGAGTAGAACAAACCTCTATAGAGCTTGGACAGTCCTTGTCTGTTAATAACGAGCTCGCTCAAATTGCAGATATTAACAAGCTCTATGCCGAGGTCAAGGTTGAAGAGCTCCAGTCTGGCCATATTGCTGTTGGTCAGCGCGTCACTTTGGATACTCGACAAAATAAAATTCAAGGTAAAGTAATGCGTATAGACCCAAGAGTAGTGTCAGGACAGGTGATCGTTGACGTATCAATTGAACAAGCGTTGCCAAGTGAGGCTAGACCTGATTTATCTCTAGAAGGCATTATTCACATTGTTGAAAAAGACCATACTGTATTTGTAAAAAAACCCGCCAACGCTCGTGAAAATGAAACAGGAATGGTTTTGAAACTTAATAAAGACATGCGCTTAGCGTCGCTGACAAAAGTTCAATTTGGGCAACTATCTGTAAATCAAATTGAGATTATAAACGGCATAGCAGCAGGCGATCGCATCATAATCTCTGATGTAAGTGCTTTTTCGAATAATAAAGAAGTTTTAATTAATGATTAATAAGGAATTTTTCAATGAGTAACGTAATTACATTAGATAAGATCAGTAAATCATTTATTACTGACAATATTAAAACACAAGCATTAAATCAAATTGACCTTAGTATTGATAAAGGTGAATACCTCGCCATCACAGGTCCTTCTGGATGTGGTAAATCAACGCTGCTCTCTATCTTAGGCTTGTTAGATACGCCTTGTTCGGGAAACTATTTTTTATCTGGACATGATGTTTCTCAATTAGACCGCGACCAAAGAGCTGACATTCGTGGTGAGCACTTAGGCTTTATTTTTCAGTCATTTAACTTAATCAGTGACTTAACCATTATAGAAAATGTTATGTTGCCGTTAACCTACCAAAGTAAAATGAGTAAAAAGCAGGCTTTGGAGAAAACGATGGCAGTACTTGAAAAGGTTGATATGCACCATAGAAGTAACCACTTTCCTTCTCAGTTATCTGGCGGTCAACAGCAGCGTATTGCCATCGCTCGTGCGCTGGTTAATGATCCAACATTGATTTTAGCCGATGAACCAACAGGTAATCTAGATTCTAAAAATGCTGAGATTATATTAGATATTTTTGATGCCTTGCATAATGAAGGCAGAACTATCGCTATGGTGACCCATGATCCACGCTCAGCAAAAAGAGCTCAACGTCAAATAGAATTATTCGATGGCTCAATTGTCTCAGATCGTCAACTTATTGAAGCGAAAATGGCAGGATAAACAATGGGATTAATTTTAGATATTAGCTACGCATTGCGTCTGCTTGCAAAATCACCAAAATTTACACTACTGACTTTATCAATCATAGTCGGTAGTTTAAGCATTTGCTTTTTTACTTTTAATTTTGCTTACACCATCAGTTACAAGTCGCTAGATTTACCTGAGTTTGACAAAATATTAGCCGTTGAAATCGATGGTGATTATCCTCAATCAACGCTTTCTACTGCTTTATTAAATTCACTATCGACGCTAAATGACGCTGAATTAATCAAAGACAAACTTATCACTAAACAAAAGGAGATGTGGTTAGCTAACGATGGCCGCGGTAAACAAATCAATAGTTTGATGACAAATGAGTCATTCTATCAGTTCATCGGGATTGAACCTTTACATGGTAGAGCTTTTGAACGTAAAGACATGCTAGCCGGTAGCGGAAACGTCGTCGCCTTGAGTTACAAGCTTTGGCAAAATCAATTCGGCGCTGAAAAATCTGTTATTGGCTCCAGCATATTATTAGATAGGACTCGTTATCAAATCATTGCGGTTTTACCCGCCAATCTTAAATTTCCTTATGAAAGCGATGTTGTTATCCCATATAAAGGGCTATTTGACACGGTTACCGAACATAACAACACATTCCCTAATCTATTTGTCCGTGTATTTGGCAACAAAGATATTGTTGAAACTAATATACAAGCAGAATTTAGTCAACAATACATGGCTCAACTCACGGCATCTGAGCAGGAGAATGTTGCTGAGTTACGTTTAACGCTAACGACGATGCAGGAATATTATCGTGGCGCTAACCACTTGTTTTTCGGTTTACTCAACAGCGTTGTATTTTTAGTGCTATTAATGGCCTGTATTAATATTGGCAATCTATTATTAGCTAGAGCAATAGAGCGACGTAAAGAAACGGCTATTCGAGCAGCATTAGGAGCACGTCAATCAAGATTAATTCAACAACTGGTCTGTGAAGGTGGGATATTAACATTAGTTGGAACCCTGCTTGCTATATTAGTGGGTGGAGTAATGATTGAGCTAACGAATCAATTTATGCAAAATCTCGCTCAATCTCCGTCAATTAATTTACCTCCTCACTGGGAATGGCAATTAGATCTTCCCACGTTAGCGGCTAGTTTATTTTTCTTTACTTTCATTTTGATTTTTTCTTGTGTTATTCCAGCAGTAAAAGCCACGAAAATGAACATAAACGACACCCTAAAAGATGGCACAAGAGGCGCTGTTAGTATTAAAACTAGCAAACGGACAAATATCTTGATTGGCTGTCAAATATTCCTGATATCACTATTTATGATGTTGGGAAGTTTAGGATCTACTGCCGTGAACAAAGTACAAGAAGCGGTTAATGTCGAAGGCACTAAAAATGTCTACTATGCAGAAATTGACCTCAGCAACCAATATTCAAATAGACAATCTCAAGTTGATTTTATTCGTGCGCTTTTATCTAAAGGGCTGCTTTCAAATGAATTCATTTCATTAAAAGCAGAGCTTAACACCCAAGCTAAGCAAATCCGCATTAATAATAGTGAAATAGAATTTCCTATTGATGTCAGTGTAACAACCGGAAAATTTGAAGCCTTCGCCAGCCAAATATTGACTGGCAGAGACTTTATTGATACTGACAATATCAATGCCAGTAAAGTCGTCATTATTAGCCAATCATTTGCCGACGCTTATTTTTCTGGCGAAGATCCTATAGGTCAACGCATAGAGATTAAAGATAATATTTTTAATAATTATCAAATTATTGGCGTCGTTGAAAACCAAAGCGGAAATACGCAATCATCTTTTGCTCAAAAAGAAGATTACCATGAGCTTTATCTTTCATTAGACCAGGTCGAAGTAATAGATAGTTCTGTCTATATTTATTTTAAAACGATTGCTGCTGAAGAAGTCGCATTTGAGTCATTTTACAATCTATTGGAGCAAGTTAATCCTGCCATAACACCATCTAAAATCAGAAGTTATATGGATAATAGCCAAACATTTTTAAACCTGTTATCAAAAATTACTGATATTATAATAAATACTAGCGCATTTGCTTTGTTTTTAGCGCTTAGCGGTATCTATGGTATTACTTCTAATAGAATCAGTATGGCAAGTAATGAAATTGGCGTACGACGTGCTTTGGGTGCAAAGGACAAAAGCATTATTATTTATTTTATTAAAAAAGTGAGTAAACCTGTATTCATTGGACTATTAACCTCAACACTCTGTTACTATGCAATCAGTAGCCTGTTTGCTGGATTTTTGAATAATATTGTCTCAACTCAGGGTTATGTAAATAGTATATTATTAACACTTGTTGTCGTGGTGACGGTTGTCATACTATCCATATACATTCCTGCTAACAGATCAGTTAAAATGGAGCCGATAACTAACTTACGCATAGATTAGGAAATACTAAAATGGCAGATACTGTGCTAATTGTTGATGATGATACCGATGTAATATTTACTTTAAGGTATTTATTAGAAGAAGCACAGTACCATGTACTCAGCGCAACCTGCCCAGAAACAGCAATAGCTCTGTTCCAGCAAAATACCATTGACTGTATTTTGCTGGACATGAACTTTAAGTTTGACACTACATCAGGCAAAGAAGGACTTGAGTTATTAAAATCGGTCAGAAAGCTCGATCAACAAGTGCCAATAATCATGCTAACTGGCTGGGCAACAGTCGAACTGGCAGTAAGCACGCTAAAATCTGGCGCACAGGATTTCATACAGAAACCATGGAATGATGACGCTTTACTGCGCACTATCTCAAATAATATCAAACTAGCAAAAGCTAATTATCACCTTTTAAGGTTGTCTGGTGAAAACAAGTTATTGGTAAATGAACAAGACCAGCAGTTTTTTACTCCCGTATCAGCGGCAATGTTAGCGTTTCAAAACCAACTGTTAGAATACGCTAAAAGTGATATGAACATTTTACTCACCGGAGAAAACGGTACCGGAAAAAGCTACTATGCTAAACTGATTCACCAACACTCAAACCGTGCTGACAAACCATTCATTAGCGTAAATATGGGTGCTATACCTGAGTCTTTATTTGAAAGTGAAATGTTTGGCCATGTCAAAGGTGCATTCACCGACGCAAAATCTCAGCGTCTGGGTCGTATAGCACTTGCCCAAAATGGTAGCTTATTTTTAGATGAAATTACTAACCTGCCGATAAACCAACAAGTAAAACTTCTTAATGTCTTGGAGGAAGGGAAATATGAACCTGTTGGTAGCCAAAAGACTCATCAGTTGGCTGCGAGGATAATTTCAGCGACTAACAGCAACCTAATACAAGTCATTCAACAAAAGCAGTTTAGAGCTGATCTCTACTATCGATTAAATACTGTAACCTTACAAGTTCCTCCTTTACGTGAACGCAAAGATGATATTTTGCCAATGTGTGAGGCCATGCTAGCCCTTTACGCACGAAAATATCATAAACCAATAGTTACAATTGCAGCTTGTGCTAAAAAATCCTTGTCCAATTACACTTGGCCGGGTAACGTTAGAGAACTGAAGCATTTAATGGAAAGAATGGTTTTCGTTATTAAAAATACTCAATTAACCGCGTTAGATCTAGGCATAAGCCTTGAATCACAGGCATTGAAGCAACCAGAATTAGTCGCTGAAGTAGCGTTTGGTACGCTAGATCAAATAGAAAAAAAAATGTTAGAAGAGCGACTATCACACTTTAAAGGCAACATAGGTGAAACATGTCAGTCTTTGGGGATTAGTCGCAGTGGCTGGTATCGACGAGTTGATAAATTCAATCTATAAATATATATAAATCTATGCGTAAAAGTACCCTATTTATTGTTTCCATAATGCCAAGTTTTATCCTTACGTTTGCTTGGCTTGCTAGTTGGTTAAATTCTGGCTATTTATTTTTATTTTCTTATTTATTGTTATTCATTATAACGACTTTAATTTTGATCGGCATTTTTTATCGCATACGAGACAATGAGTTTAGCCAACAACATACTTTAGAGAATATTTTGATCGCGCTGGTTAATGAAGATTATAGCCTGCGTGGACACGCTTTTGATAACAAGGATTTCGGTACAATAATAAACCTTGCCAATCAATTAGCTGATAAATTATTAGATAAGCAACGTGATATTATTGAAAGTAGTCACTTTAAGTTGCAATTACTGGACATGTTTGAAGCGGCAATTTTAATTACTGATCCCAGTAATAAGATCAAATTTGCTAATAACAGTGCTGAACAAATTTTAAAACTCCCTGAAAATAACACCATCATAGTAGACTGGTTGTTGGATCTCGATCTGCCTTTGGGTAATCACTCTATTGAAACAAGATTACTTGAAAAGTCCGCTACGCTGCTTATCCAAAAAGAAAAGTTTTTTCAACAAGGACAACCAATATATTTATACTTTATTAAAGATGTCAGTAATCTACTTTATGAAAAAGAAGTACAATCATGGCGCCGTTTGATACGAGTACTTAACCATGAAATAAATAATTCAATGGCACCGATAGCCAGTTTAAGTAAACAATTGGCAAAAAGAGTCTCCGCATTAGAAGATAAAAAAATGTCTGAAGGATTAGATATCATCTACAATAGAGTCAATCACCTACATGACTTTATATCGCATTACAGCAAAATGGCTAAGTTACCTAAACCTAGAAAACTATCCATAGAATTAAAGCCCTTTTTGCAAAAAAGTTGCGCTATCTTTGATAGCTTATCAATTTCAATCGACTGCACAGAAAAGTTATTTGTTTGCATAGACCCCGCACAAATACAACAAGCACTCATAAACCTGATCAAGAATTCTCAAGAAGCTTTTGTAGTAACCACCGAAAAAAGCGCTTGTCACATAGATATTAATGTCACGGTAAAAAATAATTTACTCATGATACATATATTGGATAATGGTTCAGGTATCAGTAATATAGACAATTTGTTTGTGCCATTTTACACCACTAAAAAACATGGTGCTGGCATTGGCCTAGTGTTAAGTAAACATATTTTATTTAACCATCAAGGTGAGCTATTGATCAGTAACCGTTTAGATAAAAACGGCACTTTGGTGAAAATGACATTGCCATTTGAAATGACAAAAGCCATGAAGTAAGTGGCCGTAAAAACACCACCTATAGTGTCAGGGCACTCGTTATCTGATACTCAGCAATTCACTGTAAATATTTAACCTAGATAAATTGCTGCAAACGCACTTTTAGCTAAGGCTTTTTATCGGTATTAAACAATAAATAGACTTGAATAATCATCATGCCAATAAATTAAATTGCTCGAGCGCCTCAATGACATCATACGTTGCCAACATTTAGCGGCCTATGCTCCTTAAAACATAAAGTTTATCGATTAAAGGTTTACAAGCCTATGACTTTTAGTTACTTTCTTACCTTAAATTAAAACGGACTGTGCTTTAAGGATATTCATGTCTGGCCATAAGCTTTTTGTTATTCCAACTCGTGTTAACGCGCCAAAACTGCGTATTTTTTGCTTCCCTTTTGCCGGTGGCTCTACAACCACTTATATGCCATGGCTTAAACATTTTAACAGCGATACTGAACTGGTTTTTATCCAACCTCCAGGGCGAGGTTCCCGAATGATAGAGCCCGCTCATGACAATATGAATGACCTTATTGATGAACTAATGAAACACGGCTCCTATATCACCAGTACCCCTTATGTTTTATTTGGCCATAGCTTAGGAAGTCGGGTTGCTTACGAATTATCATGCCAATTAAAGTCCGCTAAATTACCGCTACCGGCATACTTTATTGCCTCAGGTAGTCGAGCACCACATTTACCCAATGAAAAACGTCAAATCTCTAATCTGCCTCAAGATGAATTCATGCAAGAACTAGAGCAGCTCAATGGCACACCAAAAGAGATATTGTTAAACCAAGAGCTTATGAGTTTTTTAACCCCTTTACTACGAGCCGACTTTAAAATTGCTGAAAATTATCAAGCAAATAAAGATCCCATGCCATTTCCTATTTTGGTGCTACACGGAGAAAATGACTCTGGTATCAGGCTGGAACAAGCCGCCGCTTGGGACGAGCTTTCTGAGGAAAAATCACAGCTAATTCAACTCCCTGGAGATCACTTTTTTATCAATCAATATCTGCCAGAAGTGCTGGAGCAGGTTTCGATTGTGGTTAATAAAGTTATGGCCTCAGCAAAAACTTCTCCACCGAATAACAATACATGCCATAAATATGCTATCACAGCACTGTAAGTTAAAATATCAGTCAGAGTTCAGCCATGATTTTATCGACAATATTCAACATTGGCGTCATAAAACCAGTGCAATTCAATTAGTCAGCTGCGAGTTTGATGAAAAGTATTACCAACCAGGGCTATATTCAGAGTTCGGTATTATGCGGCCTGAAGAGATAACAAGATCTGTCGCTAAGCGCCAAGCTGACTTTCTTGCTGGACGCTACATGGCAAAGCAGTGCTTGCTCGTTGTCGGATTTCAACCTGCAGATATTCCTATTATTAATATTGGAGCTCATCGCTCGCCAGTTTGGCCAGAGGGATTCATTGGATCAATAACTCATAACGCTTCACGTGTAATTTGTGCACTGAGTAAGACCACTGATACGCAATATCTAGGTATTGATATAGAAAGTATTATTGCGATTGATTCGCTTGCAGAAGTTGCAGATATCGTGCAAAACAAGACAGAAAAACAACTGCTACTAGCAGAGAATTTCTCTGAGAATGTGCTTTCAACGTTAATTTTCTCTGCAAAAGAAAGCTTATTTAAAGCACTTTACTCAAAAGTAAATGATTACTTCGGTTTTGAATGCGCGCGCGTAGTTGATATTGATACTAAGCGTTGCTGCTTATATCTTGAACTTGATGATAAGTTTGCTCGGTTGTACAAACTAAATAGATATTACACTTGCTGGTATGAACTGCGACCCGACCAGGTAATTTCTATCATTTATGCTGATCGCTAAAGGCATATTTGAATTGACCTTCATCACTCGTCATAGAATCAACTAGTGGCTAACGTAGCGCGCACCATAAAAAGCCCCTTATTATAGAAAATAGGGGCTTTATGTCATTGACCACTTTACGGTAATAACTTTAAAACGTTATAAACCACCATTAAAATAAACAGCTGAAACATGACTCAAGGTTAGACTCTTTGTACGGTTCGATACAAATACCACATAAAAGCCGTCGTTATAAATACCAATGCGAGTGTGATAAATTTAACCATTGCACTTATATCTCCATTGCCAATAAAGTTAAGTGACGCATTGTTTTGAATGGGACCCGCATACCATAAGATAATAAAGATAACTCCAAATGCATTCTTAGTATTCGTTAGTGTGCCAAGTAAAATAGCAAGCGCTGCTATAAAGAAAGACGATAATAGCAAACTTAATATAGCCTCAATAGAACCAACAAATAACAACTTAAATAGCGCGCCACTTATGGTCAGTAGTAAAACAAATACCCCTGCAAGGAAACGAGCACTAAACTGTCTTAAAAGTGATGCAGAGCTGCTATGCAAAATATCTCCGGTACCAGATGCTCGGATTTGATTACCCATTGCAGCTAACGCAAAGCCGCACATTAACCAACTACTGGGAATTAAATTATCAAATAAAACTTGTTGTTTCGCAAAGCATTGCGCAATAACTAAGCACCAAAGAACTAATTTCCACCAGCTAGGCATGGCATTAACTAAGATCAATATTTCATGATAAATAAGTTGACCAAAATTTGTTATGCCGAAGACTCGCTGTGCTATCCTGGCAATAAAGCCAGTTATTTTCCCAAACTTATCGACAATTTCACCTGTCTTTTTATCTGTGGTATTTATTGTCTCACGAAAGCGATCGAAGCAAAAAATTGCCACTATTAGCAGTGCAAATGCAATAGCAAGAAATGCTAAACTGTAAGTAAACTTTATTTGTTGATAATCCAGTCCCGACCAAATGAAGGACTTTAACGAAGCATTTCCCCCTATCCCCAAGCCAATTTGTAAGCTGTCTTGTGCACCAGCATCAAATTGTAATATGTCTGCGCGCATCTGTGTAATAATTTCACTAACGCCGTATGGGTTTTCAATTAAATAAACCGTACAAGCTATCCAGATAAAGAAATATATTACATTGACCAGCTCCGTTTTTAACCAAGCTAATGACTCAAATAGTACCGCTAACGCGCAAACAACACTTAATATTGGGACAGTCCACAATAGCTGAGGTAATAAATAATGCGATAAAGCAAACTCGCTAGTGACACCATAAATCAGCTGAAATCCAAGTGCTGTGATACACATCACCAGAACAATAACCAATGATAAAAGCAAGTTACTAAACCATTTCGTTATTATATATTGCGTATTACTTACCGGTGAGCTAGCTAAAAGTTGCCCCATGCCAGACTCTCTATCACGGCTTATTCCCGACGACACTAAATAGAAAGCAATTAAAGGTATAAAAAGCACGGTTAATAGCGTCAATGCGCTGCCTAACCATTGTGCATTGTATACTCCTCTGTAACCATTTATTGTCAAGGTGCTATAATTAGCGTCCAGTGTTGGAAATAAAAATAGAGTCGCTAAGGCAATGACTAATAAACTTAACACAAAAGTAGGTTGCAACAACCGTAACCGTATATCGGTTGCGCACAGTTTAATCATTACTCCCATGACGTTACATACCTATTGGCTGCAAATTTCACGCTATCTTGAGTATAAGCTAGATATGCTTCTTCTAAGTTTGGCTTAACATTTACCGCAGAGGCGCAAGGTTGTCGATCACTGATAATTCGTAACCTGAATCCTGAAACAATTCTTTCACTGTGCGCAATACAATAACTCGCTTGTAAGGTAGATAATTCCAGCTCTGACACTTCAACTTGCCAAACCAGTGGCGGAAGTGAAGCTAGAATTTCTTGCGGGCTATCAAACGCAACGATTTTGCCTTTATTAATAATAGCGATCTTATCAGCTATAGACTCAACATCAGAGACAATATGAGTTGAAAGTAGCGTAATACGCTCACCTTCTACTTCGGTTAATAGTCGGCGAAATTGTGTTCGTTCATTAGGATCTAAACCTATGCTTGGTTCATCTAGAATTAAGATCTGCGGCATATTTATAAGTGCTTGAGCAATACCAACTCTTTGCCTCATTCCCCCTGAACATTGGCCAATTGGACGTTCTATCACCTCTGGAGATAAATTGAGTTGGGTCAGTAACATAGCCACCCGTGCGGGTATTTCGCGTTTGGCTACCATTTTGATGGTAGCCATATAAGTCAAAAACTGCTTGGGGGTCAAATGGTCATAAGCGCCAAATTTTTGCGGTAAGTACCCTAATTTTTCACGAAGTCGCTTGGGTTTCGCCAAAACATCACAACCTTGCCAATGTACTTCTCCTTTCGTTGGACGAGCTAAAGTTGCCAATATTTTCATTAACGATGACTTTCCGGCGCCATTGGGACCTAAAAAGCCTATAACGCCAGGTCGTAATGTTAAATTAATATTGTCCAAAGCTTGTTTTTTATTTTTATAGGTTAAAGAAACCTGCTTAATAGAAAGTTCCATGACTACTCCTCACATATTTACAATAATACTTAACGCTAAAAAACTTAAGCTGATTCATATTCAACTGAAGGTACTGTAGCCGCAACCGCACGATTTAATAAACCTAAGCCTTCTTGGAGCTCCTGTTTAGTAATAGTTAAAGCCGGCATTAATTTAATCACTTGACCATGTGCGCCTGATGTTTCAATAAGCAGACCCAATTCAAAACAACTTTTAGTAATTGCAGCCGAGAAAGCGCCACAATAACATTCAATGCCTTGAAATAACCCAATGCCTTTTACTTGTTTAAATAACTGAGGATAATCCTGTACAAGTATATTTAAGGTGTTAGATACTTGCTGTGCCTTAGCTTGCAACTGCAGTTGAAACTCTTCATCCATCCAATAATGCTTAATTACAGCACTAGCGCTTACAAACGCTAAATTATTACCTCTAAAAGTTCCGTTGTCTTCGCCTGGCGACCATTCATCAATTTCAGGGGTAAGCAGTAACATAGCAAAAGGCAGTCCAGAGCCACTAAGTGACTTTGACAAACATACCAAGTCGGGTTTAATGCCAGCACGTTCAAAACTAAAGAACTCTCCGCTACGTCCACAACCTGCTTGAATATCGTCAACAATTAGCATAATGCCATGCTGACTAGTTAACTCTCGTAATCGGCGCAACCAAGGTACTGATGCAACATTAACACCGCCTTCACCTTGAATCGTTTCTATGATAACTGCCGCAGGAAGATCCAGACCTGAACTGGGATCTTCTAATAAATTTTGAAAGTAATCCATCGTGTCTAGCTGATCCCCTAAATAGCCATCAAATGGAATTCTAAAGACATTACCGTATGATACATTTTGTCGATGGTAACGATTTCCGGTAACACTTAGCGCAGTCCCACTCATGCCATGGAAACCATTGGTAAAAGCTACCACCACTTCTCTTTTGGTAACCTTCCTAGCCAATTTAATTGCAGATTCAACCACAGAAGTGCCACTTGGACTGGTAAACTGCATTTTATAATCTAAATGCCTTTTCTTCAAAATATGGTTCTGGAAATCCTCAATAAAACTTCTTTTAGCCTGAGTATGTAAATCAAGACTCATTAAAATACCGTCGCCACTTAAATACTCAATTAAGGGTTCAGTTACCACTGAATTGTTATGACCGTAGTTTAATGCGCCTGCACATGAGAAGAAATCAAGATAACGCTTGCCATGTTGATCATAGATAAATGAGCCTTTAGCTTTTTCTAAAATCACAGGATAACTGCGACAATAAGAACGCGCTTTAGATTCGTACGTTGTAAATATATCTAGTTCATTGGTTTCCATAATTTTTACTTACCTTTTTTATTATTAAATAACTTCTACATCATTCCATTCAATTAATTCAGCCATACCCACGAGTATTTTTCTTTCCCCTTGAAATGGAGATCGCCCATGTGCACAAAGCATATTGTCTAACATCAGCATATCCCCCTTGAGCCAACTAAATTTTCTTAACTCAGTGTTATAAGCATGCTGCATTTTTTTAATCACTGATTGCGGGATCTCAGAACCATCACTCTTAAGTGTATTATTAGGTAGTTCATGCATATCAAAGGACTCCATAAAAATTTCCTGAACATCCGCATCTAAGGTATAAATATTGAAAAATGTACAGTGGTTAAACCAGCAAAGGTCACCCGAATTAGGATGTTCAGCCACTAATGGTCGAATTTGATAAGTTTGTAATTCATCATCTCCATTCCATTTAAATTGAATTTCATTGTCTAAACAATATTGCTCTACCTCGGCTTTACTATCTGTTTGAAATGCCTTTTGCCAGTTCATTCCCATCATTGGCCAGAAGTAGCGGCTGTATTGATATTTCTTATCTTCAAAAAGTGGTAACGCCTCATCGACTAAATGTTTATAAATTCGACGAGTATCAGCAATGGGCGTTTCTCCTCCCTGTTCAGGAGTCTTATCGCAGTAAAAAAATATTTTGCTTGGAAATTTCACATTATAGGATTGCTCCGTATGCAAAAATATAGCTTTATCTTCAGGGTGATCTGTCGAGGTATAAATATTTCCAGATACGGTACTTCGAGGTGAAGATCTTTCTTTGTATGCCAGCGCATTTCCGGAGATAACATCAATAACCTGATTAAAGTCTTCAGAGCCTTTTAGGTCAAAGCCTCTAAAAAGTATTGCGCCAAATTGACTCAACAACGAATTTAATTTTTCAGTATATTCACTCGCCCATTGTTGAAGTTTTATATTGGGAATATCGGCTTTTAAAACTAAAGGTAACACTTGCTCTTTTTCAAAACTGTAAACGCTCACATCATTAAAGTTTGCAATATCATTTCTCAAATGCATGATCACAACTCTCCAAAAGGTGTGCGATTAAACAAGTCAGTCATTGCCACACACACACAGCGTTTTCCACTAAAGGGCGTTCGTCCATGCGTTGCCAAAAAGTTATCCACCATGACCATATCTCCTTTTTCCCAAGTAAATCTAACACTATTGTTCTCATAAATTTCATTGATCATGCGAATTACTGAGGTAGGAATTTTACTACCATCACCATAAAATACATTTCTGGGTAAGCCATCTTCGCCATATTCCTCAACTAAGAATTCGCGAACATCTTCGGGTATATTCGACATATGAAATAAGTGAGCATGATTAAACCACACCATCTCACCAGTCATAGGATGCCTTTCTAATGCATTCCGAACAGCAGTCGTTCTAAGATGATCATCATCAAACCATTGAAAATCCGTTTTAGCCTCAGTTAACACTTGCTCTACAAATGATTTATCCTGGGTATCAAAGGCTTCCTGCCAACTCATATCAACGCCTAGACCGTAGTTACGAACATACATAATACCCTTATCAATAAAGGGTTGTTTAATATCGTTGGGGATGAGGCCGATGACTTTTCTATCGTCGGTAATGGGGGTAAATCCACCTTCTTGTGCAGGCGTATCGCAACACAAAAATAATTTTTGTGGACACTTATCTGCAAAGGCCATCTCATGATGTTGAGGAATGACCTCAGTACAGGCATATTCTGTTGAAGAAAATACTTTCTTAGCCATGGCACGGCGAGGCGCGCCTCGGTCAACATAATCCAGTACTTCAGGTGAATATCCGTGCACCACTTCTGACAACCTTTGTGCAGAGTCGATATTAAAGCCTTTAAATAACAAACTGCCACATTGAGAAATTAAATTATCAATGATATTTTTATTTTTATTTATCCACACCGCTAAGTTTTGCTGCTCTAATTTAGCGTAGATAGTGAGTGGGAAACACTCCTCTGAAAAACTTACATCAGGTAAAGATGCTTTACATTGTTGAATATCGATCATTACAAACTTGTCCTTTTTATTCTTATTATTTAAATCCTAAGCACATTAAATTAGTCATTAGTCACTGGGGTTTATGGTTGCCTGAATAATGCTAGCTATCGCATCAGCTTGTTCGTGGAGTATTGAAAAATGATTACCCTCAAGCCAATGTATTTTTTCTACTTTATTAAAATTTTCTAAAAGCCAACGGGGATAATCCTTGCCCACTTTGCCTTGCTGCGTCGCTAAAAAGATACTCGGGCATAATTCGTCAACTCTTGAGAGTTGATAGTCAGCTAACAGCTGTGTTTGAATGTTAGCAAGAGCTAATACTTTCTCACGAATTTTATCTAACTCAACTGACTCTACTGAGGATAGCAACTCTCTTTTATCAACAACGCCATGGCTATTTTCATTATGAAAATAAGTATCAAGTAAAACCAAATGGCATTTAATGGCTTTTTTCTGCAGCCGTTTTATCACTTCTAAAGCAATGATTCCACCAAATGAATGACCGGCGATAACAACATTTTTACTGCCTTGAGCAACAATCAAATTTGCAAAATCATCAGCTGTATCCTGAATTGTTAAATCTGGCTGCTCATTATCAAGTAGTCCTTTGTAGTTAAATGCCTTAACCTGAAAGTGAGGCGTCAGGGCTTTCGCCAATGGCATAAATTGATGAGTTAGTGCTGCCACCCCTGGAATAAAGTAGATCGACGCTTTAGCTATCTCGCTTTTATTCAAAGTGACAATTCTATGTTCATCTTTCTGCTCGATGACACAATCGTCTAGTAGCGCCGCCTGCTGTCGAATTGTCTGAGATAAATATAAATCGCGTATGGAAACCGTTCGATATTGTGGGAACTTTTTAGCGATTTCAGCCGATACACGAGCAATAAGTAGTGAGTTTCCCCCCAGTTCAAAGAAATTAGCGTCTGCACTAATTTTAAACTCATTAACTGATAATAATTGTGCCCATATCTTTGCTATATTTTTTTCTGTTTTATTTGCTGGTGCAATATACTCTCCTTGTAACACGCTATCAATAGGTGTTGGTAACGATTTTTTATCGACCTTTCCATTGGGTGTCAACGGCCATTCAGCCACTAACACCAACAGCTTTGGCACCATATAATCTGGTAATTGTTTAGCTAGCTGGACTTTTACATCGGTGATAATGTTATTTTTTTCACCAACGGCCAAATTCTTTTGCGGTTTAATATAGCCAACCAACTGCTGACTGCCGGCGACTTCCGAGGCTATTACTATTGCCGAGTCCACCAGTTCAACCTGCGTAAGCTGTGTTTCAATTTCGCCCAGCTCTATCCTAAAGCCGCGAATTTTAACTTGATCATCCGCCCGCCCGATAAACTCAAGATTACCATGAGCCAAATAGCGTACTAAATCACCTGTACGATATAATCGTCTTGAGCTATGTGAATTATTGGCGTCATAAAATGGGTTTGCAATAAAACATTGCGCAGTTAATTTTGGCCGATTTAAATACCCTCTTGCTAAGCCTTCGCCACCAATATATAACTCCCCGATAGAACCTATTGGTACTATATTATCATGCTCTCCAAGGACAAATAATTGGTTATTGGTATTTGCATAGCCAATTGGAATACTCAGTTCTCGCTTATCTGCAACCGAAGTTTGATACATTGTCGCGGTAATCGTTGACTCTGTTGGGCCATAAGTATTGATTAACTGAACCTGCTCACCAAAGCTTTCATAGTGTTCATGAACCGTTGACACGGTTAAAGCCTCGCCACCGACAATAACAACCCTGATTGATGTTCGCTTATAATTACTTTTATCACTGACTAAGTCTGCCCAAAAGGCCGTTGGCAGGCTGACAATAGAAACGTCATAAAGGTCACAGAAATGGACAAAACTTGGTAAACTATCCCGACAGTTAGCGTTACTGAGTACTAACGTCGCACCATGGCAAAGTGCACCGAAAAACTCTTCGACAAAAATATCAAAGCATATGTTGGAAAACTGCAGAATATTATCTTTAGCCGTGATTTCATAAGCTGACTTAGTATGCAATTGATAGTTTACTAAGGACTTATGTTCAATCATCACACCTTTAGGTTTACCGGTCGACCCAGACGTATAAATAACATAGGCTAGGTTGCTCGGTGAGGCCCCTACTATTAACTTATCTAGCGTGGTCTTGCTGTAATTTACAAAGCTTTCACGGTTATCTAAAGCGACTATTTGACCTGAAAAACCCTTTAATGAATCTGTACCCGCTCCCTGACTCAGTATTAAATCTAGGGCAGCATCTTCTATCATATAATCTAAGCGCACTTTTGGATAACTTGGGTCAAGCGGCACATACGCGCCTCCGGCTTTGAGGATAGCTAATATCCCTATCACCATCTCCAATGAGCGCTCTACACACAAGCCAACAAGCGTATCGGGTTTGATATGGTGATGTGCGGTTAAATAATGCGCTAACTGATTCGACTGCTCATTCAGCTCTTGATAGGTCAACTGCTTATCTGCAAATACCAGCGCAATATTATCTGGGTTTATCTGTGCCTGTGCTTCAAACAGTTGGTGGATACACTTATCCTTTGGATAATCCTTTGCTGTATCATTAACCTCGTAAATGAGATGCTGTCTTTCAGTTTCAGATAACATCGGCAAGTTATGTGGTGCGATTGCGTAATCTGTTACCTCACTTAATCCTGTCAATAACTTACATAGACGCTCATTTAACTGTGAAATTGCTTGCTCACTAAATAGACTGATATCATAGGTCCAATGAATGCCTACTCCGGTATCACTAATATGCAGCCCTACATCCAAGTCAAATTTCGCCTGTACAGCGTCCGATTGATAGGGTTGTACCTTAACACCTGATAAATTCACCGCCTTTGAAGCATGATTGACGCCATAATCGGTATTCGTTGTCATCATGATTTGAAATAAGGGG
>TARA_R110000737_G_scaffold161270_2_pt1 | contig 22948 bp, 18 predicted proteins | sample TARA_R110000737 | Tara Oceans TARA_R110000737 (sample SAMEA4398027) | marine metagenome | biome: Polar Biome; feature: [SRF] surface water layer (ENVO:00010504); material: water (ENVO:00002006), including particulate matter (ENVO:01000060) such as... | depth 5 m | reverse complement strand
GTAATGTTTATAAACATTGTTTCTGTATTCGCTTATGAACTGCTTTTACGTTTATTAATAACATGTATTATACTCTGCTACGGGTTTGATCTAATAAGCTTCAACACTTTTGTTATCCTAAATAGCTTGGTTTATTTAATCCCAGCATTGTTTTTATTATGGTACACCCTAAAAATTGGAGAGTTCCATGTTCGATTAAGTGCAATTAATATTTCCAAACGTTTTCGTAAAATCATCGTTAAATTTAGCCTATTTTCCTATCTAAACACCTTTGGATCAATCGCCGTGCTAACAATCGACGCTATAATGATATCGTCAATGTTGGGACTTGAAGCAACTGGTATATACACTACAATGATCTATTTAGCATCCGCACTTCAAGTTCCGTATCGATCCATGCTGAGAGTTGGCGCCGCATTGGTTGTCAAATATTGGAAAGAAAAGAACATGGTGGAAATGAACAAAAGCTATAAACAATTCAGCTCTGTATCTCTTTATATAATATTGTTCTTTTTCTCAATTATTTGGATTAATAGAATCGAGATCTTTAGCATTTTACCACTAACATATCAAGCCGGAATAAGTGTTTTTGGCCTTATTATGATTGGGCGAATAGTAGATATTTATTTTGGGATTAATTCGCTGATTCTAAGTTCTTCAAAAAAATATAGGGTAGATTTGATATTTACAGGTGTACTTTTTATTGGGGTTTTTGCTCTGAATATACTGTTCATCCCAAAGTACGGTATCGATGGTGCAGCAATCTCGACTTCGATTGTCCTTATCCTTTATAGTATTCTGCGCGTTGGATACGTCTTTTGGAAGTTTAATTTGCATCCATTTGAAAAATCTCAACTTTTCATTGCTGGACTGTTCGCAATAGGATTAATCGCGATTTCATACATTCCGTCAAAAGAAAATTTTGATATACTTTGGATAATTATGAAATCAAGCATATTGATTTCACTAACAGTTCTCCCAATATTCATATTCAAAATAGAGCCGAACACTAACGAATATATCGTTAAAGTCCTTAAAAGAATTAAGTTATTGAAATAGTTATTTTACGAAGGCTCTAATATTCAAAGTAGCAACCTTAGGTTCTGTATTCGCAGTTACTGTTACTGTTTTTCGAATCTCGTTTTTTTGTTCAGGTTTTGGGTGAAAATTTACTGAAATCTTATCACTCTTACCTGGAGGAATCGGTTTCTGAGGCTTTTCTGGAGTAGTACAACCACAACTTGCCATTACATCTTCAATAATCAAAGGTTTATCGCCAGTATTCGTAACTATAAACACGGTTTTATTGTCTGAATCAGGCAAAACATCTCCATAATCATGTTCTATTTTATCGAAGCTCATGGTCGTCTTGTTTAATTTTTCGTATTCAATACGCTCCAATTCTTCTTTTTCGATCCGCTCGATTTCTGCTCGGATTTCAGCATCAGTTTGCTCACCATCTACTAATGCTGAAACAATTTCACCTTCTTTTACTTTTTTTTCTCCACCGTTACATGAAAAAATCAACAATGAAATTCCAATAACAAAACTTATATTTTTCATACTTAATAATAGTTATTAATGGGCAACGGCTAAATTCATTTTATCATAATCTTTACTCTGCAACACCTCGATAGCTCGTTGCAGAATTTCATTATTCTCGTTATAAATTTCATAAAACTCTGAATATCCCCACATGTCTTGAGCGAAAGTTGCTTTTAATCTGGAATCAATTAAACGCTGAGCTTCTTTGTATTGAGCATCATCATATTCAAAATCCTTGTTCTCTTTCTTAACGAAATCAAAGAATTCGGTCATCAAGCGACTGTCGCATATGAAATCATTTTTGAACGATTTAAAATCAGGGTAAGACTTGTTCAATTTTTTTCTATTTGAATTTAAATAGGTAAGAGCAAAAGAATTGAAATAACCGCCTCGTGCAATAACTCTAAACATTTCATTTATTCCTGCTGTGTCCAATGGAACAAATACATCCGGCATAATTCCACCACCACTGTAAACCGTTCTATTTGTAAGTAAAGTATTGTGCTTCAATGAATCTGGAAAAGAAATACTATCGGCAGAACTGAACTCACCGTTTAAATAACGCTGTGAAATGTCATCTCGATATCCTTCAAGATCTTCGTATGATTTTTGAATAAATCGTCCAGAAGGAGTATAATATCGAGCAATCGTCAATCGGATCTGAGAACCATCCCTAAGGTTAATAGGACGCTGAACCAATCCTTTTCCAAAAGTACGTCGACCAACAATTAAACCTCGGTCCCAATCTTGAATAGCGCCAGAAACTATCTCACTTGAAGAAGCTGTATACTCGTCTGTAAGAACGACCATTTTGCCTTCTTCCCAAAGTCCTTTGACACCAGCCTTTAATTCACTACGTGGCTGCATTCTGCCTTCAGAGTATACGATAAGCTTATCATCAGAAAGAAATTCATCAGCTACCTCTTGGGCTCCATAAAGTAAACCTCCACCGTTTCCTTGTAAATCTAAAACCAATTCTTGCATTCCTTGTCCTTTCAAAGAAGAAATACTGGCTCTTAATTCTTCTAATGTGGTTCTTGAAAATGCGTTTAACTTAATGTATCCAATTTCTGGAGTTACCATGTAATAGCTATCAACAGAATAAACAGGAATCTTGTCACGTGTAATTGTAAAATCTATCGGTTTTTTTGAATTGCTTCTTACCACTTCGATTTTCACCTTCGTGCCTTTTTCACCCATTAGCTTTTCACGAACCTGGCTGTTTTTAAGTCCAACACCTGCAACAGTTTCATTTGATATTTTAACAATTTTGTCACCTGGCAAAAGTCCAACTTTCTCAGAAGGTCCATTTTGAATGGTCTGTACAACAAGTAAAGTATCTTTTAAGATTTGAAAACGAATTCCGATTCCAACAAAACTGCCATTAATTCTTTCGTTTGCATCATCTACATCATCTTTTGAAATATATGAGGAGTGAGGGTCCAAATCACCAAGCATTTTGGAAATAGCTTTTTCCATTAATTTGTCGCCATCAACTTCATCAACATACATTCGAGTTATATATTGAAGAACTTCTTCAAATTTATCTGAAGAACTAGTATTAATCTGTGCGTTAACTAATGTGCTTCCAGCAAATAGGAAAATGAAGGAAAGGGAGAGTTTTATTGAATTTATCATGTTATTTAAACTTTAGCCTAAAAATAAGAAGTTTTATTGTCTAAAAGAACAAATACAACTTCCATGCCTCAAAATAATTGTTAAACAACAATCATAAACAATGGACTGTTGAGAGATTTTATAAGTTCTATTAAAAAAATATAGCCAATCTTCGTTACTTCGTATAGTGAAATTGAAGTATCTCTTTATAGCATTAGTAGTAGCTATTTTTGGGTTTCAAGGTAATCTTGAAGCACAAGTTAAACAGTTTGATAAACTTGAACAATTGTATGCTCAACAGCATTACAAATTAGTATATTGGAAATCCCTTAAATTATTGGACAGTCCAGATAATGACTATTCACAGCTTCCTAAATTCTATAAAAGTTTAAGTCTATTCCAATTAGCAAAAAATGATCGTTGGCTAAAAAGAAACCGAAATGCATTAGCACAAGCTTCCAAATTATTTGAAGAAATAAAAGGATCTTCCGATGGATTTAAAGTTTTCAACGCACACATTAATGAAGTTTCAGAGCTCAAAGAAGATTTATTCTCTTGGGGTGAGGATTTAAAAAGGACCGGTAAAGACGAAACTGCAGAACAATTGGAAAAAATCTTGGTTACACTGTTTGATAAAGTGCCAAGTATAAAACAAAAGGATACGAACCCTGTAATTCTTACAACTCCTGTTGGTGACGACATTCGTTCAAAAATTGTTGCCTTTGCCGAAAAGCAAATTGGAGTTCCATATGCATGGGCAGGGACGACACCAAGTGGATTTGATTGCAGTGGTTTTACAGGTTATGTCATGAAGGAATTTGAATATCCGATTCCGAGAAGGGCTGTTGATCAGCAGAAATCATCCAAGAGAGTGAAGGAAAAATCTGTTCAAAAAGGTGACTTGATTTTCTTCAATAGCGGCTCTGGAATTAGCCATGTGGGTATTGTTGTTTCTGAAAAAGGTGAGCCATTAAAAATGATTCACGCAAGTTCTTCGAAAGGAGTGATAATCACAGATTTAGAAAGTTCCTCTTATTGGAAAAATCGATTAGACAGTTTCGGTACTTATTTCGATTGATTTCGAAATATTCTTGCGATAATTACCCCAGAAAGTAAGAGAAGAATCGCACCACCAATTAGGACAATACTATTTTGCTTAATTTGTATGATAAACGGCAATGCTGTAAAGCTAGCTCCCACAAGAAATAAATAGTCAATCTTTGATTCAAATAATGTCTTGCCTGAATAGGTGAATAGTGACATTAGAAATAAGAAAATCGCGAACCCAAACAAAATCCCCCAATAATTCTTGAAAATAATAGGGAATATAAAACCGCTTGCTGAGACGATGTATAAAAGAATTCCTATACCCAACAAAATGTTCTGAAATTTAACCTTGATAGGGAAGAGCAAAAGTGTATTCAAGAAAACCAAAACACCCGTAAAACCAATAAAAATGTATTTTGATGAAAGGATGTATTCCTCATCAAAAATTGCACAGTATATTCCAAAAAGGATTAAACCGAAATGGATTGCTAAAAGAATACGAAGTATTAATTTCATGTTCGCTAAAATAAGAAATTCCTCTGGTGTTAGGACTGTCTTTCTGAATTAAGAAATACGCGATCTACGCTGCTTTTCAACAAGTACAACCAAATTCCACAAAGCTCGTGCTCCAACATTAGCATCCCATTCATCTTCCTTGCCAGGTGCAACTTCGTTCAAATCAAAACCAATAATATCTCTGCCTGATTCTAATAGTTTGAAAAATAAATAGTTGATTTCTTGAAGCTGAAAACCGCCTGTAACTGGTGTTCCTGTGTTCGGACAAAGCTCAGGATTCAATCCGTCTATATCGAAAGAAATGTAGACTTTCTTGGGCAATGTCGCTATGATCTCTTCTACCTGATTTTGCCAGGTTCTGCCTTCATATTGTTCTTCTTTCAATTGCCAATCATAGAAAGTTTGAATTCTTCCGTTGCTATTTTCGATCAATTCAACTTCGGAAGGCGCTATGTCCCGGATCCCAACTTGAACTAAACGAATTAAATTCTCGCAAGATTGCAGCACATTGTACATTATACTCGCATGCGATTGCTCAAATCCTTCGTAAGCATTTCTCAAATCTGCATGAGCATCAATTTGTAAAATCCCGAATTCTTCGCCACGATCATTTAATGCTTCAATTAACCCCAATGGCGTGCTATGTTCACCACCTAAAATCGCCACAAACTTTCCAGAATCTAACAACTTCTTAGCTCTTTCTTTTAAATTCTCTTTTAAAGCTGTTGAACCTGTATTGATTTGATTTACAACATCTCTGAAATGTGGGTTAGCACTCACTATTCCGCCATTTTCAAGAAAATCAATGTACTCAATACAATCTAAACAAAAACGCTCGTTGATCTCTTTCCATTCTGGAGAAATTGGTGACATATATACCTTCGTTTCGAAAGCTTTTTCCAACCTTGGATGATAAAAATCGAGCTGCAATGAAGCATCTAAAATTGCTTTTGGACCATCACTTGTTCCTTTCCCATACGACGCAGTTGCATCCCAGGGAACTGGAATAATTACGATATCTGCTTCACTTTCCCCAACCGGAAAACCAAAAATATTTCCATTGGGTAAAGCTATTCCGTTTGGATCGTAGGTCGACATCTTACTTCACCATTTCTTTAACGAAGTTCGGCGTTGCGAAACTTCCTGTATGAATATCTGAATTGTAGTATCGTAATCCTTTAGAAGAAACAAATGCATCTATTTCCTCTTGATTTGTAATTTTCTTAGGATGTTTATCTCCTTTTAATCCATATTGGAAACTCCACATTCCTGTAGGGTAGGTAGGAACAAAGAACAGACTTATAGGAGCATTCTCTTTTCCAAAGATTCCTTGCAATGTTTGGTTTAATTCAGAAAAAGCTTTTTCGTTAAATTTCGGTGATTCACCTTGAGCAACCAAAATTCCGGTTGAATTCAAAGCGTTGTAACAATTCTTGTAAAATTCTGTCGAGAACAAACCTTCCGCCGGACCAACTGGATCAGAACCATCAACAATGATTAAATCATAGAAGTCTTGCTTTGCATTTTTAACATAAGCAATGCCATCATCTACAATCAACTCCAACTTAGGATTGTCAAATTCAGCAGCGATTTCTGGCAAAAATTCTTTACAAGATTTAATCACTTCGCCATCAATTTCAACCATGGTCACTTTCTCAACTGAATCGTGACGCAATATTTCACGAACCGTTCCTCCGTCACCACCACCAATTACTAAAACATTCTTAACGTTTCCATGGGTAAACATTGAAGGATGGGAAATCATTTCATGATAATGAAACTCATCGTCTATGGTCGTCATTACCATATCATCAAGAGCTAACATTTTACCGTATTTGTATGATTCTAGTATTCTTACTCTTTGGAACGGTGATTGAACATCGTAGAATACATCACCAGTAAAACGCAATGATAAGGCTTGATTTTCGTCTTTATCTGTAAACCATACGTTTCTTGTGTAGAAATCTGGGTTTTTCCAAACTGTTCCTTCTTCTTGGGCTTTTTGACGCATTGACGTCATATCAAAATCGTTTCTAGTCAACAAATTAACCGAACCACGTTTCATTTCAATAGCTGAATAAGATTTTGCTTTGAATGCATCTTTTAACAAATCAAAAGAAACCCATGAATCCATATCACCACATGTAAATAAATCTACTGCAGCATAGCCATATTCTGGCCAAGTATGTATTGCTAAATGGCTTTCTTCAATAACCACAACACCAGAAACCCCATAAGGAGAGAAATGGTGAAATGTTGAATTAATCACTGTAGCTCCAGCTGCCCTCGCTGCTGCAACCATATCACGTTCAATCCCTGCGACGTCGTTCATCAACTTCGGTTCGCAATTCATAAATTCAACCAAAATGTGGTTTCCTAAAGCAATACTCATTCTTATTTAAATTTAAATAGTTTGGACGGCAAAAGTAATAGTTTCAAAGCATTTAATATGTCATTATAGCTTTTTTCTTGTTAAAGAAGTCTGATATTTTGATTGGTTGAAAAGGAAGAACTTAACTGTTATGAAATCTCTTTATACCTTTCTAAATTTTCAATTGATCGTGTTACCAATTTTAAACTATGACCATTCTGTAAAATGACTTAATTCCTAATTTCAAATAATCTTAATCAGAAAAAAGTATTTACATTTATCAAACAATATCTTTAAAAGATAAAACACCACTTCAATGCCGAAATAAAATTCGTTTAATCTTAAAAAAACACATGAACAAAAATATAATCTATTTACTGCTTTTTTTCTCAGTTCAAGCGTTTGGTCAATCTTCTGAAATTGATGATTGTACTAATGATACCATAGTGTCCATAGAAAATTTGCCCTCAACTCGCGGTGGAGCTCATTCTATAGTCTATAATTCAGAAATCTATATTTTCGGAGGTGCCCAGAACGGTTCTGCAATAAATTCCACTTCGAAATACTCAATAAACTCTGATAGCTGGAGCAACCTTGCAAATATGCCAACAGCCCGCTCGCATATGGGGGTAGCTGAGTTGAATGGTATTGTTTATTGTATGGCTGGATATGGTGGTTTTTTTAGTAATAAAAATGAAGCATACAATATTTCTACAAATAGCTGGCAACTATTACCAAATCTTCCTGCTGCTATGTCTAGTTGCGATGCAGTCACATTAAATGGGAAGATTTATGTAATTGGGGGTTCTAATGGAATAACAGTCAATCATTTTTACGCTTATTCGCCTGCAACAAATACCTATCAAACACTTAGTACGCCGATTCAAAATAGATCTGAAGGAAGTCTACTTGTTTACAATAATAAAATTTATTTAGTGGGTGGTCAGTATTATAATGGATCACAGTATTGTTCAAATAAATTAGATGAATATGATCCATTACTGGATGCATGGAGCACAAAAACAGATTTACCAGCTGCACTTAGAGGCTCGGCTGTAACTCTTTATAATAACAAAATTTACGTTTTCGGAGGTTCTTCTACTACCCCCGTAGTAACTCCTCAAAACTCTCTTTATGCATACGATTTTACTTCAAATACATGGTCTACATTAAATAATACACCCTTCACCATTTATGACATGGATGCAATTTCAAATAATAATATAGCATACCTATTTGGAGGTTACAACTCGACAAATGTCACATCTAATTTGTGCTATAAATACTATTGTCTTGATTTACTAGCTAGTGTAAATGAGCTTTATTTTGAAAATTATTTTTCTGTCTTTCCCAACCCGACAAAGGATATAGTTACAATAGAATTGACTATAGAATCTTCTATTTTAAAAGGACATTTAATTATTATTACAAATTCCTTGGGTCAGAATATTTTAACAAAGTCAGTTAATTCTAATCAAATTAAAATTGATAGCTCCACATTGGGAGATTCAGGTATTTATTTCATTAATTTGATCGATAGCCAAAATAATATTGTTAAAACGAAGAAAATTGTCCGTTTATAGTTTTTGAATTTTACTTGAACAAGGTCATTACATGACTCCAAGCCCAAACAGGGCAAAGTCGTATTTGCACGGATCATCAGAATCAAATTCTCTTAAATTTTGCATTAACTCTTCTAAAGCTTGCCAATCATCTTGTTTTCTTGTGATTAGCCCTAACTTTCTGCCAACTGTGCTGGTGTGAATATCTAAAGGCAAATATAATTCGCTCGTAGAAATAGATTTCCAAATTCCAAAATCAACACCCATATTGTCATTTCGGACCATCCACCTTAAATACATGTTTAACCGTTTTGCTGCAGATTTTTTCGCAGGATTAGCAAGATGCTTTTCACTGCGTTTTTCATGCGGATAGGAGAGAAGGACATTCCGAAAATTGACTATTCTTCCTTTTACACCAGGATATTCAGAGCTTTCATCGAAAACTTCTTCTAAGGAAGAATATTCCGTATAAACTTGTCGAAGTGCTCCGACAAAGAACTGTAGATCACTTTTTTGAAAAGTACGATGTACAAAATGAAGGTTTTTAAAATCAGAATCTTTATGATTCATAACGAATTCAAAGGGCTCATTTTCAAATATTTCCACCAATCGATTCCCACTGGTAATTATTGACTTTCGATTTCCCCAAGCAATGGTTGCCATTAGTAAACCCATAATTTCAATATCCTCTTTTTTGGAAAATTGGTGGACAATTCCCAAGGGATCATCTTTTAGAAATGAAGGTTCATTGAATTGTTCGACTTTTTGATCAAGAAAGGTCTTTAGTTCATCAAATGTCATTGAATTAGACGAAAAGTCCATCCGACATTTTTAACTTTCTGTCTGCCATATTCGCTAAAGCTTCGTTGTGCGTTACAATTACGAAAGTATGATTGAATTGATCTCTCAAATCGAAAAATAACTTGTGTAATGCTTCTGAATTGGCTGAATCTAAATTTCCTGAGGGTTCATCGGCGAAAATGACTTTCGGTTGATTAATTAAAGCTCTTGCAACAGAAATTCGTTGTTGTTCACCTCCAGAAAGTTCTTGTGGCTGATGAGTCGCTCTATCCGCCAAACCTAAAATCTCCAAATATTTTTCTGCTTTTGCTTTTGCTTCAGACTTAGAATCACCTTTTATTAGTGCCGGTAACATAACGTTCTCAACTGCGGTAAATTCTGGTAATAATTGATGAAACTGAAAAATGAAACCAATATTCTCGTTTCGGAATTGAGCCATTTTTCTTTCAGATAGTCCAGAAACATTGGTGTCTGCAATAGAAATATTTCCAGAGTCGGCTTTATCTAATGTTCCAAGAATTTGTAAAAGAGTGGTTTTTCCAGCACCAGAGGAACCTACAATAGAAACAATCTCGCCAGCTTTCACATGCAAATCTATTCCTTTCAGAATTTGCAATTCACCATACTTTTTGAAAATCCCGCTTGCCTTTAGCATTATTTATCCATTTTCAAACTGTGGCCCATTTTATCTCTTTTGGTCTTCAAATAAGCATCATTATGGATATTACTATCAATTTCTAAAGCTATATTTTCTACGATTTCAAGTCCGTAACCAATTAATCCTGAACGTTTTTGAGGATTATTAGACATTAATTTCATTTTTGAAATACCCATGTCACGAATCATCTGTGCACCAATACCATAATCACGACTATCGGCTTTAAATCCTAATTCTATATTGGCTTCAACAGTATCTCGACCTTGTTCCTGTAATTTGTATGCTTTCAGCTTATTTACTAAACCTATTCCACGACCTTCTTGATTTAGATAAATGATTGCACCTTTTCCTTCTGCTTCAATCATTTCCATTGCTTTGTGCAATTGAGGACCGCAGTCACATCGACAAGAACCAAATATATCGCCGGTCATGCATGAAGAATGTACTCGAACCAAAACAGGCTCATCTTTCTCCCATTCACCTTTATAAAGCACCAAATGCTCTTTCCCTGTATTAATTTCACGGAAAGCCACCATTTTGAAGTCTCCTTGAGCAGTGGGCAATTGAATGTCAACCATTCTTTCGATTAATGACTCCGTTGCAAGTCTATATTGGATTAAATCTTCAATGGAAACAATCTTTAAATCAAAACGTTTGGCAATTTCCATTAACTGTGGCAAACGTGCCATTGTTCCGTCTTCATTCAGAATTTCAACGATAACTCCAGCCGCCTCAAATCCTGCTAAACGTGAGAAATCAATTGCTGCCTCAGTGTGCCCAGCTCTTCTCAACACGCCACCTTTCTTTGCCCTTAATGGGAAAATATGGCCTGGTTTACCGAGTTCTTCAGGCTTTATTGTTGGGTCGATAAGCGCTAAAACGGTTTTCGATCTATCTGAAGCAGAAATACCCGTTGTACAACCATGACCGACTAAGTCAACAGAAACTGTAAAAGGTGTTTCATATGCAGCAGTGTTGCTTTGAACCATTAGGCTTAAACCTAGCTCGTCGCATTTATCTTCCACTATTGGTGCGCAAATAAGTCCTCGTCCGTGTGTTGCCATGAAATTGATTATCTCAGGCGTCACATTACGTGCCGCCGTGAGAAAATCACCTTCATTTTCACGGTCTTCATCATCAACTACGATAATTACTTTACCGTTTCTTATATCTTCGATTGCTTCTTCAATCGTATTTAATCTTTCACTCATTCCTTTGAAATTCCTTGCAAAAATAAGGCTAATTTATGAAACTAGCCGCCCAGTTACAGATTAAACAGTCCGAACCTCTTCCTGTTCGTTTATTGGTTTGCGAAAAACAACTTTTCCATCAAAAACATCCATGATCACGTTTTGGTCTATACATACTTTTTGTGCAAGTATTGATTTCGACAGCTCATTCAAAATTTGCTTTTGAATCAAACGCTTCACTGGACGAGCTCCAAAATAAGGGTCATATCCTGCTTCTGCGATCCAATTGTGAGCTTCTTCAGTAATAACTAAAGTATAGCCTTTTTCTTTCATCAATTTAATGAGATTATCCAATTGTATTGTAACAATATCCTTGATATTCGATTTTGTTAGAGGAGTAAATAAAAGGATTTCATCTATACGGTTCAAAAACTCTGGACGAATCGTTTGTTTTAAAAGTTCATCAATCATGAATTTTGCTTTCTCTGCAATTTCAGGGTATTCCGACTCTTTTTTACCGTCGAATTGTTCATGTATTTGAGTTGAGCCAATATTAGATGTCATGATGATTATTGTGTTTTTAAAATTCACAACACGACCTTTATTATCTGTCAATCGACCATCGTCCAATACTTGGAGCAAAACATTGAAGACATCTGGATGAGCTTTCTCGATTTCATCCAATAAAATAATCGAATAAGGACGACGTCGAACAGCTTCTGTCAATTGACCGCCTTCATCGTAGCCAACGTATCCTGGAGGCGCTCCAACCAAACGACTAACAGAGTGTTTTTCTTGGTATTCGGACATATCGATTCTAGTCATGGCGTTTTCGTCATTGAATAGATATTCTGCCAGTGCTTTTGCCAATTCGGTTTTTCCTACACCCGTAGTTCCTAAGAAAATGAAAGATCCAATTGGTTTTTTATCATCTTGTAATCCTGCTCGAGAACGACGAACAGCATCTGATATTGCGATTATCGCTTCTTTTTGCCCAACTATCCTTTTTCCTAATTCATCTTCAAGTCGAAGTAATTTTTGAACTTCGCTCTCAACCATTCTACTTACAGGTATTCCCGTCCATTTAGAGACTACTTCGGCAATTTCCTCTGCATCAACTTCTTCTTTTACGAGCTTGCTTTTGGATTGAATTTCAATGAGTTTCGCTTTATTTTCTTCTAGCTTTTGCTCTTCATCCTTTATTTTTCCATAACGCAATTCTGCGACTTTTTCATAGTCACCATTACGTTCTGCTTGTTCAGCCTCAAACTTGTATTGTTCAATTTTTTCCTTTGAACTTGTCAATTCTTCTGCCGCATTTCTTTCGGTTTGCCATTTTGCTGAAAAAGAATCTTTTTTCTCTTTCAATTCAGACAGTTCTTTGTCTAAAAGCGTCATTTTTTTTGTATCATTTTCACGCTTAATAGCTTCACGCTCAATTTCTAACTGCATAATCTTACGTTCCAACTCGTCCAATTCAACAGGTTTAGAGTTAATTTCCATTTGCAATTTAGCGGCTGCTTCATCCATTAAGTCAATTGCTTTGTCTGGCAAAAACCGATCGGTGATGTATCGTTGTGACAATTCTACAGCGGCAAGAATCGCTTCGTCCTTAATGATAACTTTGTGGTGCGTTTCATATTTTTCTTTAATTCCTCTTAAAATTGAAACTGCATCTTCGGTTGTCGGCTCATCAACCATCACGGTTTGAAATCGTCTAACCAAAGCTTTATCCTTTTCAAAGTATTTTTGATATTCGGCTAGGGTAGTGGCACCAACAGCGCGCAATTCTCCCCTCGCCAAAGCCGGTTTCAAAATATTCGCGGCATCCATTGCGCCTTCTCCGCCTCCAGCTCCAACTAGTGTATGTATTTCATCAATAAAGAGAATTATTTCACCTGCTGACTCTGTTACCTCTTTAATTACCGCTTTTAAACGTTCTTCGAATTCACCTTTGTATTTTGCACCAGCAACTAAAGCCCCCATATCTAAGGAATAAACTTTTTTATTCGCTAAGTTTTCTGGAATATCGCCTTCAACAATTCGATGAGCAATTCCTTCAGCTATGGCTGTCTTACCAACACCAGGTTCACCAATTAGGATTGGGTTATTCTTTATTCGTCTTGATAGAATTTGCAGTACACGACGAATTTCATCGTCTCGACCTATGACTGGATCGAGCTTTCCGTTTTCGGCCAATTCATTTAAATTCTTCGCGAATCTATTTAATGATTGGTAATTTGAATCTTGTGAAGAATCTTCTACTTTATTTCCATTTCTTAATGTCATTATTTCTTCAGTTAGTTTTTTTGAATCTATTTTATGGTCTTTTAGCAAACGACCAATTGCGTCATCTGTATTTGTTAACGAGGCCAATATAGCCTCCGCACTTACAAATTTATCTTCCCATTTTGTGGAAAGCTTTTCTGCATTTTGTAAAGTACGCAGTAAATCGTTTGAAATTTGAACTTGTGAACCTTCAGTTTTAGGAAAACTGGCAACGATGTTTTCAACAATTTTTGTAAAACTCTTTACTTCAATTCCCAATTTATTCAACAAAAATCCAGTAACATGCTCATCATTCTGCAATAAGGCCAATAATATATGTCCACTCTCTATTACGGACTGCTTATTATCCTCAGCAATTACAGTGGCTGCATTCAATATCTCTTTTGACTTGTCGGTATATTTTTCAAAATTTATCATATCCTATTTTAATCTCAATAGTCTCCTTCAAAAGGTAAACCAAAGTGCTAAATCGGAAATAAAGTCAGTATTCACTTACACGATAAGCCTTTTTGTCAGGTTGACTTAAACTAAATTAAACACGAAAATGTTGATATCTGTAACCAATTGTTCATAAGTCCGTACATAAGGCTATAATTCACACTTTTTAAAATTTAAAACGATGAAACGTAATTTGCTTATTCTCTCAGTTTTGTGCTTGGGCAATCTATATGCAGAAACAATTGACCGTAAAGCGTTAAAAATGGATTACATCGATAAATGGAGATCCACTGCAATTCAACAAATGATTCACCATAAGATTCCTGCAAGTATTACACTTGCTCAAGGATTGATCGAAAGTGCTGCAGGAACCTCTGACTTAGCAACAAAAGGAAACAATCACTTTGGAATTAAGTGTCATGAGTGGAAAGGCGATCGCATGTTTCATGATGATGATTTGGCAGGAGAGTGCTTTAGAGTATATGGTTCGGCTGAATTGTCATTTGTTGACCATAGTGAGTTTTTAACCGGTCGTTCTCGATACGCTTCGCTTTTTTCTTTGGGTGTTACGGATTATGAAAGTTGGGCGAAAGGCTTGAAAAAAGCAGGTTACGCAACAAATCCACAATACGCCAATATGTTGATTAAACTTATTGAGGATTATCATTTAGAGCAATTTGATGCGGGAATTACACTTCAAAACAAAAACAGTTTTTTAGTTTCAAGCAAAAACAAATATGATCAATTACATGCTGTTCAACTGAAAGACAATAAAAGCAAGTACATTGTTGCACAAAAAGGAGATACTTATTACAGAATTTCGCAAGAGTTCAGTATGGCAATGTGGGAATTAAGACAATACAATGATTTCGATAAAAAGAAAGATGTTTTGGAAGAAGGTGACATTATTTATATCCAACCTAAGAAGAGACGTTCAGGTGGTTCTAGTGATTATGTCACTCAAGAAGTTTTGGAATCATTGGCTTCTGTATCTCAAGATTTCGGAATCAAATTAAATACTTTGAAAAGAAAAAATCCAGAGTTCACAGAAACACAAATATTGCCAAAAGGAACAAAATTGAAGTTATAGAATTCAAAACAAAATCATATTAAAATGTCCGAGTTTACTCGGACATTTTTTTTTATTCGTACATTAGCATTCCAATAGTTGTAAGGAGCATCCTTTGGGCATGTTGAATACATTAATGAATAAATAAATGAAACCTTCAATAGAATTATTCAAGCTTATAAACACTATGACAAAGTCAGAAAAGCGCTTTTTTAAGCTTTCCTCGTCATTGCAATCAGGTGAAAAAAACTATTTAAAAATATTTGATTTTATAGAAAAACAGAATCATTACGACGAAGAAGATTTAAAAAAGCACTTTAAGAATGAAAGATTCATAAAGCATTTACCTTCTGAAAAAAATCATCTATACAAACTGATTCTAAAAAGCTTAAGATCTTTTTATAGCGAACACACCGCTTCTAGCTTGTTAAAACAAGAGATAAAAAATGTAGAAATACTATACAACAAAGCTCTATTTAAAGAATGTGAGAAGTTTGTATCCAGAGCCAAAGAAATAGCCAAAGAATATGAAAAGTTCTATTATTGGTTTGAATTGCTTTCCTGGGAGAAAAAATTATTAGAAGAAGCATACGAAGCTGGAGAGTTTTCAGTGAACTTGGATGAACTTATTGAAGAAGAGCGTCAAGTCATAGATAGCCTTAGAAACTTAGCTGAATATCAAATCATTTATTCAAAAATTAACTTGTTATTCCGCAGTGGAGGTTTTGCGAGAAACAAAAAAGAAAGAGAGGAAGTTGAGAAAATTGCGGACTATCACTTAATTAAAGGGAAAAACACCGCGATTTCGACTCGCGCGACGACCATGTGTTATTACATCAAAGGTCTATGTGCTGCTACCAACAGAAACTATGATGACGCATTTACCTTCTTTAATAAAACAAGAACTATTCTCGATAGAAATTTAAAAATAAAGGAAGATTCTGCACAGAGATATCTCATGACACTATCACACTTGTGCCGATGCCATATTGAAAACAAAGATTTCGATTTAGCATCTAACTTAATAAAGGAAATTCGTGAGTTAAATAGTTTAAAAGGGTTTAGTTCAATGGATATTGAGGTGAAAACATTCACCAATTCCTACAATTTAGAAATGAAGCTAGCTCAGATTCAAGGTGACTTCCAAAAAGCAGTAAAACTCATTCCAGAAATTGAAGAACAGAATGCTGAATACGGCGAAATGATTAACAAAGAGCAAGACGTTTTATTCAACTACAATAAAGCGTATAGCTGTTTTGCAGTGAATGAACATAAAAAAGCTTTGTCTTACTTAAACATTGTTTTAAACGATAATGAACAAAACTTACGTCAAGATATTTATGGTTTTGCGCGTGTGTTTAATTTAATTCTACATTACGAATTAGAGAATTATGATTTCTTGGAGTATATAATCAAATCGACTAATCGCTATTTAAACAAGCAGGAAAGAACCCTAGAATTGGAAACATCTCTTATAAAGCATCTTCGAAAATTATCTAAATCATCCGACCTAGCTTCAAAGAACAAGATTTATCAAGAATTTAAAAAGGAGCTTATTATTCTTCTTGAGAATGAAAACGAAAGCGTTGTTCTTGAATATTTCGATATTCTGGCTTGGTTAGAAATGAAATTAAACAACATCACTTTTAGCGAAGCAGTGAAGCTAAAGATCAATTGATTACATAGTTTGCTGACAATACTAAACCTTGTCCTATTAAGTCATGTTGGGCTGAGCTATTGAAGAAAGCAGTATATTTTCTTGAAACTGAGGAATAGCGATAGCTTATGTCCATGGCTAAGTTCCCTCTTTTATAACCCAGTCCAGCTGAATAGCTTTTGTCAATACCGGTTTCTACACCAATAACTGAATTATATGCATTTCCTGAAAACCTCATTCCACCCCGAACAAAGAAGATAGAATTGAGTACTAACTCACCTCCCAAACGAACGTTTAACGCATGTTTTAAAAGTGCTTTAGCAGTTGCATTTTCATTTGTAAAATCATAAGTCTGATAATTTTCAACATCTTTAGTCGATCGCAAATTTGCCCATCTATAATTTACATACTCAACATCAACACTAATACAGCCGTGAGTCCCAAAAATGTAGGCTACCGAACCAACTATTTTTGGTGGCGTTCTTAGTCTATAATTATAATCTCCAAAAGGTTTTAAAGAGTCGGGAACAGTATTCGTTTCATTTGCCAAAACGGTCACCATATCTGCGTCCGTCTTGTCGGTTAACGTATAATAAGTCGCTGAATGAAAAGCTAAACCTAACCTGATATTGTCTTGTGGAAGATAAATTGCACCGAGTTTTAAATTGAATCCACTGCCTCTAGTATTTAAATGGTAATCGTAATTAAAGCTCCGCATGTCAGTTCCTAAGGTATCTAAAGTCTGCTCTTGATGTTGCACTGACTCATCGTATCGAATTGTTCTTATACCTATATTACCACCAAAATAAAGCGTATTCAGGTAGTTTGTAGAATAAGAAAAGTAATACTCGTTCATACCGCCTTTTGTATCTACTTGACGCTTATGGTACTGATTTCCCGTATTACTTAAATTAGCTTCGTATGAACTTGCTCCTGGTGTGGTTGGATTAATCGCATAAGTCCAATAGGCCAAAAAAGAACTAAAGGGTTGTCTGTAGAACAAATCACCTTCCGAAATGCCATTAGCATTTGCAGCAAATCCATCTAAAAGAGATTCGAATTGTGACCCCTCATACCGAATGGAGTTCGTGTAATTTTGCAGCTTATTATATCCAAATCCAAACTGAGAATATAGAAACCCTTCTTGTTTGGCAGATTCGTCAACTACAAAAACAAATCCTAAGGTATTCAATTTAAATAGATTGTCGGTCGTTTTCGTTGTGATACCCTTATACAAAAGAGAATTACTAATATTAGTATATCCCAAGGCGGAAGTAATCTGTGAATTGGAGAATCGACCGAAACCTGCTGGATTAATTTGTGAGGAACTTAAATCAGCCCCCAAAGCACCAAAAGCGCCTCCCATTGCTTCAAATCTGGCTCCACCTTGAATATCTGTCTTCGAATACCTAAATAAATCAGCATCTCCTTGACCAAATACGAAATTAGAAAGAACAAGCGCAAAAGCACTCAATAATTTATTCATGAAGCAATAATTAATTTCTTCTTACACCGCCACCTGTATTCGATGGAGATTTTGATCTTGTTTGAGTAGGGGTAGACCCTCCAGTTGAACGAGGAGTTGATGATCCACCAGAATTCGTTCTGGTAGGTGAACTAATTATCACTGAGGAATTCTGTCTCTGAGAAGTACCTACTGTCGTCGTTCTTGTTTGACCAGAATTTACATTTGAATTCCTGTAAGTTGAATTGTTTCTGGTCTGAACTGGTCTAGCTTGTTGATTGTTATATCTAACCGATTCACCACGCGTTTGAAGTGTCCTATTTGTATTAGAATATTGCGGTTGACTTGAAACAGAGCGATTACTCATCGGTCTTGTTTGTATGTTTTCGCTAGAGCTATACACAGGTTCACCTATTGGATTCCCAGAGTTTCCTGTAGTATTTGGAACTTGAGACTTTAACTGCTGCGTTCCTCCACGATTAATCCCAGAATAATATCCCGAATTAGTAGCTCTTGGACCACTTACAAAATGTCCTTGAGAACCAAAACCTTGATTATTCGCGGTCGATACTGAGCTATTGCTGTTATTCCAATTGTTGCAGCTTGGGTTGTAAAAATTGCCATAACTTCCATATTGACCATAAAAACTGTTAGGGTTATTAAATCCAAAAGGACTGCAGTAACCATATGGGTTGTAATAACCATAAGGGTTATAATATCCATAAGGATTGTAATGAGAATAAGGAAAACTATTCATGGAATATCCAAATCCCATCATACTATTCATTGGGTACATCATTCCGTAATAATAAAATGACGGTCTATTAAACATTGACCTGTTATTCCGTCTTGCCGATTGATTTTCAGGGTTATAATATCCAGTTGTTGGATTATTTTTATCCTCACGATATTTATAAGTGGCATATGAAGTTTCATCAAGTAAATTTTCACCTATTGGCACAGCCGCTGTTTTAAGCATATAAACATTGTCATCCATAATTGGACGCGAACTAGAGCAAGATGCTAATATTGCTAAAGAAGTTAAAAATGTGATTATATTCAGAGTACTTTTCATCAGGGAACAAGTTTATGAGTCTAAATTATTCTTTTCTTCCTATTTTTACAAACTTTTTCCGTTAAAATAGTACAAAATCTAAAGATGGCACAACAATACACAAAACGAGCAGATGATTATTCGAAATGGTACAACGAGATAGTTGACCGAGCTGATTTGGCGGAGCATTCCGACGTAAAAGGCTGTATGGTAATCAAACCTTATGGTTATGCGATTTGGGAGAAAATGAAAGATGCACTTGATGCAAAATTCAAAGAAACAGGACACTCCAACGCGTATTTTCCGCTCTTCATTCCAAAATCCTACTTTAGCAAGGAAGCCTCGCATATAGATGGATTTGCTAAAGAATGTGCAGTCGTTACACATTATCGCCTTAAAAACGCTGAGGATGGCTCTGGAGTCATTGTAGATCCGGATGCAAAACTTGAGGAAGAACTTATTGTTAGACCAACATCTGAAACGATTATTTGGAATTCTTATAAAAAATGGATTCAATCTTACCGTGATTTACCGATTTTAATAAATCAATGGGCGAACGTAGTAAGATGGGAAATGCGTACCCGTTTGTTTTTGAGAACTACAGAGTTCCTTTGGCAAGAAGGTCATACGGCACACGCTACTAAACAAGAAGCTATCGAGGAAACTGAACAAATGCTGGACGTATACGCTAATTTTGCTGAAAATTTCATGGCGATGCCCGTAATTCGAGGACGAAAAACAGAAAGTGAACGTTTTGCTGGCGCATTGGATACATATTGTATAGAAGCAATGATGCAAGATGGGAAAGCTCTTCAAGCAGGAACTTCACACTTTTTGGGTCAAAATTTTGCTAAAGCTTTTGACGTAAAATTCTCAGACAAGACAGGAAAATTAGAATATGTTTGGGCTACTTCTTGGGGAGTAAGTACACGTTTGATAGGAGCCCTAATTATGACTCATTCTGATGATGATGGATTAGTATTGCCTCCAGCATTGGCTCCAATTCAGGTGGTTATAGTTCCTATTTTCAAAACTGAAGAAGAGCAAAATTTAATTGATGATAAAGTTCATGAATTAATGAAAGAAATGAAGGCTTTAGGAATTTCTGTGAAATACGATGATGATTCAGCTAAAAGACCAGGCTGGAAATTTGCAGAATACGAAGCCAAAGGTGTGCCTGTGAGAGTTGCAATTGGTCCAAGAGATCTAGCAAACAACCAAGCAGAAGTAGCTCGAAGAGATACCAAAGAAAAAAACACACTTGGATTAGACGGTTTTGCGAATTCAATTAAAAATTTATTGGATGAGATTCAAACAAATTTGTTAGAATCGGCTATAAAGTTCAGAACAGAAAATATGCACGTTGTTGATACATATGAAGAGTTTAAAACCCGCCTGAAAAAAGAAGGTGGATTCTTCTTAGCTCATTGGGATGGAACGAACGAAACTGAAGCAAAAATAAAAGAAGAAACAAAAGCAACAATTCGCTGCATTCCTTTAGATTCGAAAGAGGAGGAAGGTAAATGCATGTACTCTGGCAAACCATCAAAAGGACGGGTTATATTTGCTAAAGCTTATTAATTATGAAAAAATTAGAGGTCAATAGACAAACAATACTGAATTTACTTGAGTCCAAGTCTAGATTGAAGCAAGATGTTAGTCAAGAAACTCAAACCGTCTTTAAAAAGCTCAAAAGCGCCATAGAAAAAGAGATTATCGAAATCAAACCATCAATTAATGATGAAAGAGTTCGATTGCACGCTGAGGAAAAAGGCGACAATGAAGTGAAGGTGATGATTGGCAGTGATGCTCTTATTTTTCAAATGCATTCAAACGTTTTTCGGCTACCTGACGATAATGCGGCTTGGGAGCGTGACTATCTAAAAAATCAAGAGGAAAACGGATATTTTGGCGTGATTAATATTTACAATTTTCTAGCCGATTCTTTTATTTACAATCGATTAAATGATACTGGGTTCCTAATTGGACGAATTTTTATCAATCGTGAATCCCATATTTTAGTGGAAGGAGAAGGACAATTGGGATTCTTATTTAAAGATCCAGAGACAAACACTTCATCATCAGAAATATTGAAACACATCATTCAATGTTCGTTCTCTCATGCTCTTGATTTCGATTTAATAGCGCCACCATATGAAATGATTCAAGAAATTTCTATTGGTCAAATTCTTGAAATTAGTGCTGACCTTCAGATGAAAACAAGCAAACGAATGGGCTTCAAACAATAATTTTAAAAAAAAAATGAAATTATTTTACAAAACCATTTGTACTTAAAGAAATTCAAATTATATTTGCACTCCGAAAATAGTAGGTGACACATATTTTTGGCCCATTCGTCTAACGGTTAGGACATGCGGTTTTCATCCGTAAAATAGGAGTTCGATTCTCCTATGGGCTACTAAAACATTAAGTTGGGCCCATTCGTCTAGTGGTTAGGACGCCAGGTTTTCATCCTGGTAACAGGAGTTCGATTCTCCTATGGGCTACAGAGTAAAAAAAGACTAAAAAAAGAAATAATGGCAAATCATAAGTCGTCAAAAAAAAGAATTAGATCAAACGAAACGAAAAGACTTCGTAACAAGTACCAACACAAAACAGCTCGTAATGCTGTCCGTGTTTTGAGAACACTTACAGACAAAAAAGAGGCTTCTGATATGTTAGTTTCAGTTACATCTTTGTTGGATCGTTTAGCAAAAAACAACGTGATTCACCACAAAAAAGCGGCGAATTTAAAATCTGGACTTCAAGTTAAGATTAACAATCTATAAGATATTTCACTCAAGTGAATGAAAGGGGCTTCGTGCCCCTTTTTTTTGTAATTTTATCTAAAATAATTTGAGTTGAAAGCGATAGTAGCTACTGTATTTATTGGTTTTCTTATCCATTTTGGTGCTTCTTGTCAAAACAACTTGTACACACCTTTAGACGATACTTTAACCTTTCATCACACTACTGGAGGTGTTATTGACACATTTGACTTAACCTATACTTTTCCGCTAATTTCATTACCAGGAGGAACAATAGGCAAATACAACGCTGCTCCCACTGTAGATTTATTCACAAATTCACCAAGCCTTTTTCTTCACCAACTTCCTGAAATTAAAAGCGATTGGACGATAAGCGCCTTACCTCATATTGGTTTTTTCTATTCATTTGGAACAAAAGGCACTCAATTCCTTCATGCTGATTACCAGCAAAGTTTCTTAAACAAATCATTACTAAACTTGGAGATAAACCGCAGTAGTTCTCAAGGAATGGGACGAAAGTCCGATTTTGCTAATCAAGATTTTAGTTTAGCTTATCGATTTGGTCAAAAGAAAATCCATGGCGACATTAAGGCAATTTATATTCAAAATACAACCACGCTTAGCGGTGGAATTAGCAACGATAGCACTTGGATAGACCAGGGACTAGCATTTGCACCGATTAGAAAAGAAAATACAACTAGCTTATCGCGTTTTATTAACGCAGAAGGGGCTTTAAAATTCAATTTTCTTTCAGATTCAACGTCATTAAGTGCAGGGATAATTACAAAACATAAATATTCATTGTGGAATAGAGTTTATAACGAAGTGCAAGATTCCCTTATTAATATTTATCCTTTTGTTAACATCGATAATGATACAACGCGTGATCAATTTCAAGACG
>TARA_R110000737_G_scaffold134572_1_pt1 | contig 23006 bp, 19 predicted proteins | sample TARA_R110000737 | Tara Oceans TARA_R110000737 (sample SAMEA4398027) | marine metagenome | biome: Polar Biome; feature: [SRF] surface water layer (ENVO:00010504); material: water (ENVO:00002006), including particulate matter (ENVO:01000060) such as... | depth 5 m | reverse complement strand
TGGGTTTCTTGAGCCAAAACTCTAGCTATTGCAAACAATTGTCTTTCACCATCGCTTAATTCAGTTGTGAAACGATCTGCTAAATGAGTTACAGAAAGTGCTTCTATGCTTTCATTCACTATTTTTTGGTCCTTCGGAGTTAGACGTCCAAAAGCATTTGTATGGGGCGTTCTGCCCAACGCAACATATTCACTTGCACGCATGTATGGAATCCCAGCAAATTTTGCTTGAACCAATCCAAATAATTTTGATTTTTCGGCAACAGATATTTGTGTCAAATCTTTGTTGTTAATTGAAATTAATCCAGAAAGCGCTGGTTGTTTTCCAATTAAAGTTCTCAGTAAAGTAGATTTTCCTCTTCCATTTGCTCCGATTAAAGCGTAAACTTTTCCGGGTTCAATCTTCAAATGCTCAATTTCTAAAAGCGTTTCTTTATAACCGATATGTACATTTACCAGTTCCATCAAGCGAGTCGTTTCAAGATGAAATAAATGACCATTGGCGCACCAATGAGTGATGTAACAGCATTTATCGGCATAGGAATTTGTGAGGCGAAACTTTGAACGATTATATCGCATAAAACCAAGAAGGATGAACCGAGTAGGATGGAAGCCGGTAGCAGAATTCGGTGATCTTGTGTTTTAAATATGATTTTAACGAGGTTGGGAACAGCTAATCCTATAAAAGCGATAGGTCCGCAATAAGCAGTTATTAGCCCAGTTAATAAAGCCGTACAAATGATAATCAATAATCGCACTCTTCGAATGGGAATGCCCAATTGATCGGCTTCTGTTTCTCCTAAGACCAAAGAATTAAGTGACTTCACGAGAAGAAAGGAACCAACTATACCAAGCAAGAACAAAATAAAAATAAAGCCCAGCTGATCGGTGTGAACGGTTTGCAAAGAACCCATGGCCCACATGGTGAATATCTTTAACGAATTGGCTTCGGAAAGAAATTGAATAACGGAAACCAATGCACCTGAAAAGCTACCAAGCATCAATCCAACGAGCAAAAGTGAAACAGAATTCTTGATACGGAAGGATAAGCCCAATATGATTAGTCCGAAAATGAATGCTCCGATTAATGCACTTGAAACGATGCCAAAATCACTTTTGAAAAAAGTAAAACCAGTCATTAAACTTATGGCGACAAACAAACTTGATCCAGAGTTTATTCCCAAAACATAAGGTCCAGCAAGAGGATTGTTGAACAAGGTTTGCATCATTAATCCTGATGCAGAAAGTGCTGCTCCAGCAAGACAAGCCATTACAAATCGTGGCGTTCGAAATTCTCTAACAATGAGGTGTTCTGTATTGGTGCTGTCAAAAGAAAACCAAGCATCATGGAAACTCGACCAAGAAATTGGAATTTCGCCGGTAGCAAAATGAAGCATAAACGCAATCGGGAGGAGTACGAAAAGCAACAACAAAAGAAGAATGCTATTTTTTTTAGAAATCATTTTACTTCTCTGTAAAAATACAAGGATTTTTTGGCTACTTCGCTGGAATGGAAAATTTGAATATAATCGGAAAGTACTTTCTGAGGCTCAATGGCACTCATCTCCCAAAAACGATTTCCGCTTTTTGAATAATCGTAAATTGGATTTTTGTCAACGGGTCCAAGTAATCGAAGCTTTTCTTGAAAGCCAAATAATTTTTCTTTTGTCGGCATTCCAGGGTTAATCCAGAATTCTGTTTTGGAATTGTCCGTCAATATTTTTTCCATGCTCAAAGCAAGAGAACCTGTACCATCCGTATTAGCGTAAACGTAGTTTGTGTGGGCATCAGAAATCAATTCTGCGTTGAAACTTTTGCCGGCAGGAGCAAACCAAGTATCGACCACTAAATTGCCACTCAAAACAGATGGCTTCGTTTTAAAGGACGTAGCTGTATTTTTAAGTTCTAGGTATTCTTGCTTAACCTTTTGAAAATAGTCTTTCGCTTCTTTTTCTTTACCTGTCAAATAACCAAAAAGTAAGATCCATTCAGCTTTTCCGAGCGGATGAATTTCGCGCCAGTCGTAATTTACTAATGAATTAATCCCCACTTTTTTCAATTGTTCGCTATGCGGAAACTCTTTGCCAAAGCCACTGTAAATAATCAATTTACAGCCTGATTTTAGAATTGTTTCGACTGGAATTTGACCTTCCTCACCAACTTCAATAACCTTCTTAGTACGAATGTTTTTTAAAAGTTCTGGATTGAAAACATACAATTCATTTGTTACACCAACTATGCTAGAAATGGAATTTAATTTTGATAACATACCGACATGTGTACTCGATAAAGTCACCATTTTTGAACAAGGACTTTTAATATGATTCTCTTTGTCAGAGTCTTCTTTTGAAATCCACCATGTTTGTTCTGTTTTACCAGTTTCAGGGGAAAGGATTTCAATCTTAGTCGATTCGTCACCTTCAAAAATCCGAAGGTTTGAAGCGTATTCAATTATATTCTTCTTTCCTTCAGAATTTGAATTCGCCTTTTCCTCTTTACAAGAAAAAAGAAACATCATAACCAGAAAACCAACTGCAATTTTTCTCATAATTCAAATATACATAACTCCGCGCCCTCCGCGAAACTCTTTGCGCTCACCGCGGTAAAGTCCACAAAAAAACCTCCGCTCAATAAAGAACAGAGGTTTCTATAATTTGGTTCGAAGAATTATTCTCCGATAACTTCAATTTTAAATGAAGCAACAACTCCTTTAGCGATGTTAGCGTCAACATCATAAGTCCCTACTTCTTTGATCATATCTTCTTTGATTTTCAAAGCTTTACGATCGATATCAAATCCTTCTACTTTCAATGCTTCAGAAATTTGAATAGTATTAATAGAACCAAAGATTTTACCGTTTTCGCCAGCTTTTGTCATTATTTTCAATGTCAAATCTGTGAATTTAGCTGCCAATGCTTCCGCCTCGGCTAACATTTTACTTTCTTTGTGTGCTCTTTGTTTTAACATTTCAGCGTGACCTTTCTTTGCAGAAGCAGTCGCCAAAACAGCGTAACCTTGAGGAATAAGGAAATTTCTTCCGTATCCAGGTTTTACAGTAACCATTTCATCTTTAAATCCAAGATTGTCAACGGTCTTTTTAAGAATTACATCCATCTTTTAAATTTTTTAAATCGTTTACAATCTTATTTCAACATATCTCCAACATACGGAAGAACTGCAATGTGACGAGCTCTTTTGATCGCTTTGTTCACTCTCTTCTGGTATTTTGCAGAAGTTCCTGTTAAACGACGAGGTAAGATTTTACCTTGCTCATTCACTAATTTCAACAAGAAACTAGCGTCTTTGTAATCGATAAATTTAATGCCGCTTTTTTGAAAACGACAATATTTGCTTTTCGTAATGTCGATGTTAATCGGCGTTAGGTAACGAATATCATTTTGTGCCATGTCTTTACTTTTTTTGACGATTAATAATTAAGCTTCTGCAGTTTCAGTTTTCGCTTTCCCCATTTTGGCTCTGCGTTTGTCTGCATACTCTAGATGATCTTTTTCCATTTTAATGGTCAAGAAACGCATTACACGCTCATCTCTTTTCAATGTCAATTCGAATTCAGCAATTACTTGCGAATCACATTCGAATTGTGAAAGGAAATAAAATCCAGTTGATTTTTTTTGGATTGGGTACGCTAATTTGCGTAAACCCCAACTCTCGCTGTGCTTAATTTTACCGCCAAGTTCTTTGACTTGAGCTTCGAATTTTTGCACTGCTTCCTTTGCCTGGTCCTCAGACAAAACGGGAGTTAAAATGAAAACAGTTTCGTAAGAATTCATATTGTTTATATTAATTTGTTTTTTGAGGGTGCAAAGATAGGGAAATCAAATGGATAATCCCTAATCTAAGAGAGATAAATTGGTAGATTTTTCTATCTGCGGTTTCTTTCTTAAAAACTATGTGCAAAGATGAAGAATTTTATAGTTTTGTTCTGCAGTTAAAAATGATAATTCCTCGATTTTAAATTAACTATGGTTAAAAGAATATTTACCTTTTTTTTATTGATTTTAATTCTTTTATCATGCGGACAAAAAGGGAAAAAAGCCAAAGTCTCTAAAAAAGAGAACGATAAGTTTTCAATACCAAATTCCTATTTTTCTGACAGAACCATTTTCCCTGAACTTTCAGAATCCTATATTGCAGCAAAGAATAAAGTCATTGGTGATTTCTTCTTCCAAAGCCTGGATACTTTGGGTTTTAATGGAAGTTTTTTAGTGGCCAAGAACGGACAAATTATTTATGAAAGATACCAGGGTTATAGCAATTACGCAAAGAAAAGGAAAATAAATAGATACACAGGGCTGCACTTGGCTTCGGTTGGTAAGGTTTTGACAGCTACCGCAATTTTTCGGTTGATTGATACTGGTAAATTGGAACTTGACCAAACTGTCAGCAGTATATTAAAGAAATTTCCTTATCCTGAAATAACAGTCCGAATGTTGTTAAATCATCGAAGTGGGTTATCAAAATATGCCAATTTTACAGAACCTGAAAATATTTGGGGAAGAACAAAGACGCTTTACAATTCTGATATTTTAAAAATTCTAGCAAAGAAGAAAATACCCCTAGATTTTCAACCAGATTCAAAGTTCGCTTATTGCAATACAAATTACGCCATCCTCGCTTCCATAGTTGAAACTATCACAAAACATTCATTCCCAAAAGCAATGAAAACCCTTGTTTTTGATCCACTAGGAATGAAGAATTCATTTGTTTTTCAATTAAGGAAAGATAAAAACAAGGTAAGCCAATCGTTTTATAGTGATTACCGAATTGTACCGTTCGATCACTTGGATGCAGTGTATGGAGATAAAAACATCTATTCAACTCCAAGAGATTTGCTTCGTTATGATTTGGCCATGTACAATGACGATTTCATTTCAGCAGAATTGAAAAAAGAAATTTTCAAAGGTTATAGCTATGAAAAAGCAGGTATTAAAAATTACGGTTTAGGAATTCGCTTGAAAGAATGGGAAGACGGTCAGCATATTTTTTATCACAATGGCTGGTGGCACGGGAACACCTCATGCTATGTGACATTAAAAAAGGAAAAAGTGACCATAATTGCACTTTCAAATAGGTATACAAAAAAAGTCTACGATGCAATTCGAATTTCGTCGCTTTTTGGTGATTATCCTTATCAATTAAAAGAAGAACAGATTGTCAAAACTAAAACGGAAGAAGAAATTATAGGCATAGAATAAGCGAAACTCTATAATGCATCCACTTATCCTTGTTTAATAATTGAAAGTAGAGTAATTGATATCTAAAGTTAGTTAAACTTTAGCTTATAAGCCCTTCGAGACTTTTAAATTCAATTAGTTTTCAGTAAATTCGCGCTACGAAACCGAACACGATAATTTTATAATAAAACATAGCTAAAATGGTATTTGATTTAGACATGATCAAAAAGGTTTACGCTCAATTTCCTGGACGCATAGAAGCGGCTAGAAAGGCAGTTGGACGCCCTTTAACGTTAACAGAGAAGATTTTGTACGCTCACCTTTGGGATGGCGATGCAACACAGGAATTTGAAAGAGGAAATGCTTACGTAGATTTCGCTCCGGATAGAGTTGCCATGCAAGATGCAACGGCACAAATGGCTTTATTGCAGTTTATGCAAGCTGGTCGCAAGCAAGTAGCTGTTCCTTCAACTGTTCACGCTGATCACCTAATTCAAGCAAAAATCGGAGCTACTGTAGATTTGCAAGAGTCACTAAACAAAAACAACGAAGTATTTAACTTCCTATCTTCTATTTCTAACAAATACGGAATTGGATTCTGGAAACCAGGCGCTGGAATTATTCACCAAGTAGTTCTTGAAAATTATGCTTTCCCTGGTGGAATGATGATTGGAACGGATTCGCACACAGTTAACGCTGGTGGATTGGGAATGATTGCTATCGGTGTTGGTGGTGCAGATGCTGTTGACGTTATGGCAGGAATGCCTTGGGAATTGAAATTTCCGAAATTGATTGGTGTTAAATTAACCGGAAAATTAAACGGTTGGACATCATCAAAGGATGTTATTCTTAAAGTTGCAGATATTCTAACAGTAAAAGGTGGAACTGGAGCGGTTGTTGAATACTTTGGTGAAGGTGCATTGAATTTATCAGGAACTGGAAAAGGAACAATCTGTAACATGGGAGCTGAAATTGGAGCAACAACTTCAACTTTCGGTTACGATGATTCTATGCGACGATTCTTGAACGCTACTGGTCGTGCAGATGTTGTTGTTGAAGCTGATAAAATTGCTGAGCATTTGACTGGTGATAAAGAAGTTTATGATGACCCAGAAAAATATTTCGATCAATTGATTGAAATAAATCTTTCTGAACTAGAACCTCATGTAAATGGACCTTTTACGCCAGATCTTGGAACGCCAATTTCAAAAATGAAAGATAAAGCAATTGAAAACGGTTGGCCTTTGAAAATTGAATGGGGATTAATTGGTTCTTGTACCAACTCTTCATACGAAGATATGTCTCGTGCAGCTTCTATTGCAGCTCAGGCAGTTGAAAAAGGTTTGACACCTAAAGCAGAATTTGGGATTAACCCGGGTTCAGAGCAAATTCGCTTCACGATTGAGCGCGATGGAATCATTGCAACATTTGAAAAATTAGGAACGAAAGTATTTACAAATGCTTGTGGACCTTGCATTGGACAATGGGACAGAGCAGGAGCTGAAAAACAAGAAAAAAACACAATCATTCACTCTTTCAACCGGAACTTCTCGAAAAGAGCAGATGGAAATCCAAATACCCACGCATTTGTAACGTCACCAGAAATGGTTGCCGCATTGGCAATTGCTGGAACATTGGAGTTCAATCCGTTAACGGATACATTGACAAACGATAAAGGTGAACAAGTAAAATTGGATCCACCAACTGGATGGGAATTGCCTCCAAAAGGATTTGCAGTTGAAGACGCAGGTTTTCAAGCACCAGCAGCCGATGGTTCTGGAATTGAAATTACTGTAGCGCCAGATTCAAGCCGTTTACAATTGTTGGAGCCTTTCTCAGCTTGGGATGGTAAAAACTTAATGGGAGCGCGCTTATTGATCAAAGCAGAAGGAAAATGTACAACGGATCATATTTCTATGGCTGGACCATGGTTGCGTTACCGTGGACATTTGGACAACATTTCAAATAACATGTTAATCGGAGCTTTGAATTTCTACAACAAAGCAACAAACAAAGTTAAAAACCAATTGACAAACGAATACGGTGAAGTTCCAGCTGTTGCGAGAGCATATAAAGCGGCTGGCGTGCCTACAGTTGTTGTTGGAGATCACAACTATGGTGAAGGTTCATCAAGAGAGCACGCAGCTATGGAACCACGTCATTTGGGGGTTGTTGCTGTTATTGTAAAATCTTTTGCACGAATTCACGAAACAAACTTGAAAAAACAAGGAATGTTAGGTTTGACTTTCGCTACAGAATCAGATTATGATAAAATCAAAGAAGGTGATACTTTAAACTTTACAGACTTGGCTGAATTTGCGCCGAATAAACAATTGACATTGGAATTGGTGCACGAAGATGGATCGAAAGAAAATGTACTATTGAATCATACGTACAATGAAGCTCAAATTGAATGGTACAAAGCAGGGTCTGCATTGAACTTAATTAAATTAGAGAACGCAAAAGCGTAATTCACAATAGATTTATTTGAAAGCCAATTTCCGAAAGGGAGTTGGCTTTTTTGATTTTATCAACCTACAAAACGTTTATATGTCCTGATATAAATTTTGTTTCAGAATCAGAGGCAAATCTATACCGAAGTGTATAGATGTACAATCCATTTGGTACAGTCGTGTTCAATATTGTACCATCCCAAGATGCACTTGAGTCATAGGATTCAAAAACTTTTTGTCCCCAACGATCGTAAATCTGAAACTGATAAATATCTAAAGGACAGTCTGAAATTGGACCAAAGACGCTATTGAATTCATCTTCGTTTGGCGTAAAGGCATTTGGAATGTATATATGACAGGAACAGTCTCTGCCAAATGATTGAGCTGAAGCCGAATTGTGAAGTGATATATAAACAGAATCGTAATCTACGCAGCTTCCAAATGTTAAAGAAACCCCGTGCCACCCTGGTTCTGAAACTAAAAAGGATGAAGAGGAACTCCCATCAGGCCAAGTCAAAGCACCATTAGTTATAATTGGAGTTAGAACAATGGTGTCTTGAGAACAAATCTTTTGATTAGGTCCTAAATCAACATTACAATTTGCTGGTTCTGTGCACGTTTTGCAAAAGCTACTTATTAATCCAGTGCTACCCGTTCCCGATCGAAATAAAAGCCAAGTATCTCCATTTTGGATTGAAGAGGCAGTAAAACTAAACACGTTAGTTGTCCATGTATTGCCAACGCTGGGGAGATTTCCTAAAAAAGTGACACCTGTCAAAGTGGGATTTCCAGTATAAAACAAAGGACTAAAATTTCCGTCGCTGCCTGTTCCATGACTCACATATGTAATTGGAAAGCTATATTGCTGACCGGTTATCAGTGGAGAATTTAATTTGACCGCAAATCCCTCTCCTCCGGATGACCAAGTCACCCCATTCCCTAAAAATATTGCTCTACAATTGGCGTTTCCACTTGGAGGCGGCAAGGTAACATGTGCGTTGGGTAAGTAGCCATTCCAATTGAACCCATCCCAAGATAGTAGGTCAGAACTTGTAGAATTCGTTAAATCTCCAGTAGATACAAAAGATGGACCTATCGGCACACTTGTGAAACATGTGTCGACAATTGTTTGGGCTTGAACTTGAAACGAAAAGAGAGTAAATAACGTGAAGAGAACACTTCTTCTCATTGGATTAAGGAATTTCGACAAATTTAGACCTTTTAAGTTTAATTTTTATCGATAAGCATTTCAAACAAATGGATTGAATTAAGATTGGAATTTTAATTCAATCCAAGTTTATTCTTTCGTTTCTTAACCAATCGTCTTAAATTATAACTATTCCTATCAGCAGAATTTGCCGTTAGCAAAAGATAGTTTTTGCCTTCCAAAACCAAATACATTTCCTGGCCTTGAGCCATGCAAAAAGTGTTGGTGCCAAGTCTTACACTTTCTAGCTCAATCACATTTGGGATATACAATCGGTAGCTTCGTAAAGAGTTGTTTTTCAATTTTACACGAATGCTTTTGCTAATTATTTCAGTTTTTGGTTTGACAGAGTTGTCTGCCAATTCTCCTTGAGAGAAGCTAATTAAACTGAAAGTTGATAAAACTAGAATTGCGATAAGATTTTTCATAGCGATGTAATTTCAACCAATTTACGAATATTTTCCGACAAACTATTTCGGCATTTTGAATTTTTTACGCTTCACATTGTCGCCATAATCTTGGTATACTTCTGTAAGTGTGGTATCTATCTTTTCGGTTACATTGATTGGAATATATTCCACACTTACATTGGTTTCGTCTAAGCCAAAATCGGCAGCGGCCTTTAATCCTGTCGATTTAATAAATCGATATGCCTTTATGGATACCATTTGACCAGCGGTTATAATATTGTCCATTGAAACTCGAGTATTTATCACAATGAATTTAAAATCGACTTCGTCCAACTTGCCACGAACTGGTTCAAAAACACTTTCTCCAGAAATTTCTTTCTGTTCTACCAAGTGATCATGTATTTTTCTCATCATATATTCAATCTTGTGATCTTCCTTGAACCCAAGAGATAACTTCACGAAATAGCACGATTTGTCTATGATTTCATTTACCGTGTAATTAACACCCCAAGGTTCTGTAGTAATCTCCAAATGTAAGAACCAAATTATACCTGCTTTTTTCGGTCGTTTTTTAAATAATGAATGATAAATGGTTGAATCAAGTTTCAAAGGTGAAATACTTCGTGTTGGATAAACCAAATTCGTCGCTTCATAGGGGATTTTATCGTCTTCTTTTATGGCTTGAATTAATGGCGCTACTTCAGACATTGGTATATATTCGGTTATTCTTGCTCGAAGTTGGCGGGCTTTAAAGTATAAATAAAGCAGGGTTAAAAAAGCCGATGCTAGCAACAGGGAAAACCAACCTCCATGTTTTATTTTACCGAGATTTGAAACAAAAAACATGAACTCAATCGACATCAATACAGCGAAAATCCCAATGTATATTGGTCTTCTTTTTGGATATTTAAGTAATAGTAATAAACCCAATAAAACCGAAGTCATCAGCATATCGATGGTGATAGCAAGACCGTAGCTTGCCTCCATTGCTGTCGACTTTTTAAATATTAAAATAACGACCAGACAACCGACCATTAAAAAGTAATTAATAAAAGGAACGTAAACTTGTCCTTGGCTTGTTGAAGGGTATTTCACTTTTAAATTGGTCCACAATTTCAATTTGATGGCTTCGTTCATTAAGGTAAAAACTCCTGTGATTAAAGCTTGTGAAGCTATTATCGTTGAAAGTGTTGCTAAGCCAATTGCGAAGGGAACCCAAGATTTTGGAACCGTTGCGTAAAATACACTTACTAAATTTATCTTTTCGATATTACCATTTAAAAGGAATGCAGCTTGTCCGAAATAATTTAATAGTAACATGCTGCCAACAAATATCCAGGCTATTCGTATGTTTTGTTTTCCACAATGCCCTAAATCAGAATAAAGAGCTTCAGCTCCAGTTGTACATAAGAATACAGCTCCGAGAACCCAAAATCCGTGCGGGTAATTTATCAAAAATTCAAAAGCATACATTGGGTTTATAGCTTTAAGAACCATTGGATTATTGGAAAGTTGCATGAAACCTAACAAACCTAAAAACAGAAACCAAGTAACCATTACAGGGCCAAATATTTTACCAATTATAGCTGTACCAAATTGTTGGATTAAAAATAACAATACAATAATTGTCATTACGATGGGCATCGTTGGCAAGTCGGGATAAATGGTGTTTAATCCTTCTACTGCAGAAGAAATGGAAATGGATGGAGTTATAAATCCATCGGCGAGTAGGGTAGCACAACCAATTAAAGCGGGTAAATACACCCATTTTACTTTTCTTTTCTTGAGCAAAGCGTACAAAGCAAATATCCCGCCTTCCCCTTGATTATCAGCGTTTAATGCGAGAATAATATATTTGAAAGTAGCTATAGAAAGTAAGGTCCAAAAAATGCACGACAAACTTCCCAAAATCAATAGTTCATCAAAATTGGTACCTCCAGAAATAGCTGTGAAAACGTAAAGCGGGGAGGTTCCTATGTCTCCAAAAACGATTCCGATAGCGATTAAAACTCCTGCAAACTTTAACGGGTGTTGATGCGACGATGACATAGTAAGAATTTTGACTCAAATGTATGTATTGTCTAGATTCTGTGTTACGTTTTGTCGTAAATATTTAAAACAAAAAAAGTCGCTCACCTTTCGATGAACGACTCAATTTATAGTGCCTTGCTTTATTTATTTCTTAACTGCTTCACAAACGGCTTTGAAAGCTTCAGGATTGTTCAAAGCTAAATCAGCTAAGACTTTTCTGTTAAGCTCCATACCGCTTTTGTTTAAAGCACCCATGAATTGAGAATAGCTCATTCCGTGCATACGAGCACCAGCGTTAATACGCATGATCCACAATGAACGGAAGTTTCTTTTCTTTTGCTTACGACCTTCGTAAGCATATAACATACCTTTTTCAACTGCATTTTTTGCAACTGTCCAGACATTTTTTCTTCGACCAAAGTATCCTTTGGCCATCTTCATGATACCTTTTCTTTTGGCTCTTGAAGCAACGTGATTTACCGATCTTGGCATAATTTTTTGTTTTTTAGTAAGAAGTGCAACACTGTTTCAGTTGGCTTGATACTCAGTACTTGGTTAACATTCCTAAATTATAATTCGACTCTATCGAATTATTTCATACATAATTGCTGCTTGATATTTGCCTCATCCGCTTTGTGTACCAAACCGTCATGCGTCAAATTTCTTTTCTGCTTTTTTGTTTTCTTCGTCAAGATGTGACTTTTGAAAGCATGCTTTCTCTTAATCTTTCCTGAACCAGTTACTACGAATCTCTTCTTAGCACTGGATTTTGTTTTCATTTTTGGCATTTTCTCTCTTTTTTAAAAGTTGAGCACTATATTCTTTAATGAAGTAAGAAATGTGAAATAAGAATTAAGAAAGGATTTCCACTTCTTAATTCTTCACTCCTATTTCTTACTTCTTATTTATTTATTTATTTTTCTTCGGGTTGATCATGATAATCATTCTCTTACCTTCTAACTTCGGCATCTGTTCTACTGTTCCTAAATCTGCCAATTCTTGTGCAAATTTCAACAATAAAATTTCTCCTCTGTCTTTAAAAACAATCGTTCTTCCACGGAAGAAAACGTATGCTTTCAACTTACTTCCTTCTTCCAAAAACTTTCTGGCGTGAGCCAATTTGAAATTGAAATCATGGTCGTCTGTATTCGGTCCGAAACGAATTTCTTTAAGAACGATCTTACTCTGTTTAGCTTTTAACTCCTTTTGTTTTCTTTTTTGGTTATACAAGAATTTCTTGTAATCCATTATTTTACAAACAGGAGGAGTTGCTTTTGGAGAAATCTCTACCAAATCCAAGTCTTGCTCATCAGCCATTTTAATAGCATCAGCAGTTGACACGATTCGAGGTTCTTCTCCCTCAAATACTAATCTGACTTCTGGAGAATTAATTCTTCCGTTAATTTTGTGTAATTCTTCTTCCTGTCTTCTAACAAAAGGTTTTTTTGCCGGTCTTCTCATTCAAAAATTTAAGCGTTCACGTTTAATTCTACTTCTATTGTTTCCATTACCAATGCAGCAAATGCTTCAATTGACAATGATCCTTTATCGCCTTCCATGCGTTGTCGAACTGAAACTGTCTGATTTTCAGCTTCTTTCTCGCCTACAATAAGCATGAATGGAATTTTATTCAATTCTGATTCGCGTATTTTCTTACCTATTTTTTCATTACGGTCATCTACGAAGCCGCGAATATCGTAATTTTTTAGCAATTCTAAAACATTTTCTGCGTACTCATTGTAATTTTCACTGATTGGTAAAATGGCAATTTGGTCTGTTGCCAACCAAAGTGGGAAATCTCCTGCGCAATGTTCAAGTAACACAGCCACAAATCGTTCCATGGAACCAAACGGCGCTCGGTGTATCATTACTGGTCTATGCTTCTGATTGTCAGAACCTGTATATTCCAATTCGAAACGTTCTGGTAAATTATAATCAACTTGAATTGTTCCCAGTTGCCAATTTCTATCCAATGCATCCTGCACCATGAAATCCAATTTCGGTCCGTAAAATGCAGCTTCTCCTAATTCAACAACCGTATCCAATCCTTTTTCTGCTGCCGCCTCAATAATTGCCGCTTCAGCCTTGTCCCAATTTTCATTCGAACCAATGTATTTCTCAGGAGTTTCAGGATCACGCAATGAAATTTGAGCCTTGAATGTTTCAAATTTTAATGTTTTGAATATGTACAGAACCAAGTCTATTACTTTCTTGAATTCCTCTTTCACCTGATCTTGTGTACAGAAGATATGCGCATCATCTTGCGTAAATCCACGAACGCGAGTCAAACCATGCAATTCACCACTTTGCTCGTAACGGTATACAGTCCCAAACTCTGCAAAACGTAAAGGCAAATCTTTGTAAGATCGTGGACGTGCTTTGTAAATCTCACAGTGATGAGGACAATTCATTGGTTTCAACAAGAATTCTTCACCTTCGTCAGGTGTTAAAATCGGTTGAAAACTGTCCGCTCCGTATTTTGCATAGTGACCAGAGGTAACGTATAATTCCTTACTTCCAATATGTGGCGTAATCACTTGATCGTAACCACCTTTTTTTTGTGCTTTTTTCAAGAAATTTTCCAAACGTTCGCGCAAAGCAGCTCCTTTCGGTAACCACAATGGTAAACCTTGACCAACCCGCTGAGAGAAGTGGAACAAATCCAATTCTTTCCCCAATTTTCGGTGATCACGTTGTTTGGCCAATTCTACTTTTTCCAAATATTCTGTCAATTCACTCGCCTTCGGGAATGTAATTCCGTAGATACGCGTCAACTGTTTGTTTTTCTCGTCACCTCGCCAGTATGCGCCGGCAATCGCAGTCAATTTTACTGCTTTGATAAATCCAGTGTGAGGAATATGTGGTCCACGGCATAAATCCGTAAAATTTCCTTGTGTGTAAAATGTAATGGTCCCATCTTCCAAGCCATCTAATAATTCCAATTTGTATGGATCTTGTCTTTCTTTGAAGTAGGAAATTGCATCAGATTTAGAAATTTCTTGACGAACGAATTCAGCTTTGGTTTTTGCCAATTCCTTCATTTTTTGTTCGATTTTCTCTAAATCTTTTTCTGAAATAGTATAATCCATGAAATCTACATCGTAGTAGAAACCATTAGCAACTGGAGGTCCAATAGCCAATTTCACGCCGGGATAATAAAATTCAATCGCTTCTGCCATTAAGTGAGCGGAAGAGTGCCACATGGTTGATTTTCCTTCCTTGTCATTCCAGGTTAACAAGCTCAAGGTGGAATCTGCTTCCATTGGAATGTTTGCATCTTGAACCACATTGTTCACTTTGGCTGCCAATACGTTTCGCGCCAAACCTTCTGAAATACTTAGTGCCACGTCCATAGCGGAAGTTCCTTTCGGATACTCACGAACGCTGCCATCTGGTAGGATAATCTTTATCATTTATTCTGTAAACTTTGGTGCAAAAGTACACTTTTATCCCTTATTTCGATGGGATTAGCGATGTATTTAATAGAAAAATTTACTGTGTTTCAGAATAAAAATTAACTTAGTTTCAACATTTTAAATTACTATGCTTTTGTCGGAAATAATTCCTAAACGAATTTTCGTAATAATAGCTTTAGGATTTTGCAGCGGAATAGTTGGCCACGACTGGATTTCGAATCTATTTGAGAGTACGTTGATATTCTCAATGATTTTCCTTTTAATGCTGCTTATATACGCTGGAAAGCTAAAGCCAATCAGCGGCAGTTTGGTGTTTTTTTTACTATTCATTTCATTAGGTTATCAATCAGTTGAACAAAAAACATCTCCACTTTTAAAAGATAATTTTGATGAACGTTATATTTCTCAAGATGTCGTTACTGCGAAAATTCTTGATATTTCTTATAAAGATCAGCGATGGAACAAAGCAATTGTAAAATTAAATTATGTCTTTCGATATGCTGAGAAATTTCCTTTGGATGAGAAAATCCTTTTGCTGATTGATAATGATGTTGAAGGACTAGAAAAAGGTGATGAGCTGATATTGAATTCGTCCATTGAACCAATTAAAAATAAGGGTAATCCGGGTGAATTTGATGCAGAAACTTACTGGAAGTCAAAAGGTATATCTCATATTGGATTTTTAAGAGGAGGGGAGTTTTTTATTGGTAGCAGAGAAAAAAATATTCTAGTCAGTTGGTTCAATCGATTGGATAGAATGTTAAGCCAATTGTTTGAAGATAGGCTTCGCCCTGAAGCCATAGGAATAGCAAAAGCCCTAATTTTAGGTGATCGCGACCATTTGGATAGCGAAGCGGTTCGAACTTTTGGAAACGCTGGTGCAATGCACGTTTTGGCTGTTTCAGGTCTGCATGTGGGGTTGATTCTTACTATGCTCATTTTTGTTCTGAGTCGCTTCCCAAAGTGGATTAGCAAATATCGAGCAACTGTGATTGCATTGGGAATTATTTGGTTTTATTCCTTAATTACTGGTTTTTCACCTTCAGTTTTTAGAGCAGTTGTGATGTTTAGTTTGTTGACGATTGCGAAACTATCTGGAAAAAATTACAATTCGATTAACGTTTTAATGGCTTCGGCGATGATATTATTGTTGTATGACCCATTGCTGCTATATGATCTCGGTTTTCAATTGTCGTATATGGCGATGCTGGGAATATTTATTCTGTACAAACCAATTTCAAGTTTTTTGTTTTTTTCTAATCGTTGGCTGAAATTAATTTGGGATGGTACTGCTGTTGCTCTATCTGCACAAGTTTTCACTCTGCCGCTTACGCTTTACTTTTTTCATCAATATCCGAATTACTTTTTGCTGAGCAATTTAGGATTGATGGCTCTAACCAATCTCATTTTGATTGCAGGAATTCTATTAATCTCCATTCAATTTATTCCGTTAGTTTCAGGAGCGTTTGCTTGGGTGCTTTCGATTTTGGTAATGACTATGTTTTTCTTTGTTCAATGGGTTCAAAATTTGCCTGCTTCAACGGCGACAGGTTTTGAAATTTCTCTTTTAGAAGTTGTAGCACTTTTTGTAATAATTGCTCTGGTACTTTTTTCTTTTTATAAAAAGGGTCGGTGGATATATTTAGGATCAACAATGATTGTGATTACCTGTACAGCTATTGTATTTCAGCGATTTACTAATTTAAATAAAAATGAATTTGTCATTTTCAACGAAACACATTTAACGTTTTGTGTAAAAATGGATGATGAAATTCAATGTTTTTATTTGAGTGATAACGACATTCAAAAATCCGTTTATTTGGCCCAAAATTATCAAAAGATTAGGCCAGGCAATTTGACCTATAACAAGTTAGAAAATGGCGTTGTCGAATTGCGAAAAGAAAATTTTTATTTTAAATGTGCAGATTCCTTGACTTTCTTCGACATACAGATAAATGAAGGTCACTGGAAGTTGATTAAAAAAATAAATTTTGGCAATTATCAATCTTTAGGCAAGAATTGCATCTTCATGCCTTGGCTAGATAAAAGTGATTTTGGCGGACATTTTCTGTCGGAAGGTGCTTTTGTCGCTAAACTTTAATACAATCCGGTTGATAATATTTCTAAGAAAGGTGAAGCTTTAATCGCGTAACGATAACTTGTCGTTAAACCATTTTCAATTTTTTGGAAGCTGTATTTCACTAAATACCCAGTGAAAACTTCTTTTCCATCTATCATTTCGTAGGTTTCTTCCATTGCCTCAAACGACTCGTTTTTGGCGCTTCGTCTTTCATTTCCTAGAATTCTTTCACGAACTACCTCTGAAAGTAATGCTACAGTTTTCAAGGTTTGAAGGCGCTGAGCTAATCGCATCAAATTCAATGTGTTTTGAATAAATACGTCTTTTCTTTCACCCGTTAAAGTTGAAGCTTCTGCTTTATATTTTTGATAAAAACCAACCTCATCGGTTAAAGGGCGGAAGCCGGGCTGTAAAAATGATTCTTCAAAGGTGTAAATTTGGAATATTTCTATATTTTGAGGCGCTATGTTGGTCGTTTCAAAAATCTCAACATCTTTTATTTTGTGTGATTGATCGGTTTTCATTTCAGCAGAATACACGGTCGCAACATTTTTGGAGGTAAGCGAAAACAAATGGCTTTCGACATAAATTATTCCATTTGTGTCGTTTAAGGCAATTTGTCGTTGAATTAAAATTGCATTTTCGAGATCTCTATCTCTTTTGCCTCGTTGTTCTAGGTTGTATTTCAATGCATGTAATGAATCCAATTGTAAGTATGAAATCGGTTTTAAAGTCTTCGTTTTGCCAAAAGCCAAAGATTTATAGGTAGTACTGTCGTTCTGCAAAGTCTCAGTCAAATAACTTTGAATTGCAGTTTGTCTTTTCAAAGTTTGACTTTCGGGAGTCTCTGAAGGAGTATATTGAAGTCCACAGGAAGCTATTAATAATGAGGTGGTTAAATAAAATAAATTTTTATACGACATTTCTTCTTTATTTTTGTGGTCTAGCCATAGGTAAAACTATGGTTTTTTTTCAATTTCAATGTATCCGTCTCCGTGCTAAAAGGTTTAATTTTTGTTATTTCCGCTTGTTTTATCTCCTCCTTTTCATTCGGTCAGAGGACTTATACCATTCTCCCAGCTGAGGATGAAATAAAGGTAGACGGCATTCTTGATGAAATTTCATGGAAGAAAGCACAAAAAGCAGACCAATTTGTAATGAACTATCCTGAATTTGGAAAAAAACCAAGTTTTCAATCTGAATTTTATTTGACATATACGGATGAAGCACTGTACGTTGCTGGAAAAATCTACGACAACCCTGACTCTGTTTCTTACATGCTTTCTCAGCGAGACAATTTTGGAAATGCGGATTGGGTGGGCGTTTACATAGATTGTTATGGGAATAATTTAAATGCTTCGGCTTTTTATACAACTTCATCTGGAGTTGAGTTGGATGCTCTTTTACAACCTTTAGAAGAAGATTTTTCGTGGAATGCAGTTTGGAAAAGTCGGGTTCAAAAAAATGATGATGGTTGGACAGTTGAAATGAGAATTCCATACGCGGCATTGCGCTTTCCAAATAAAGATATACAATCTTGGAATATCAATTTTGTGCGTCAGGTCCGCCGAAAAAGAGAAATGTCGTATTGGAATCCTGTGAATCCTGCCGTTTTTGCTCAGATAACTCAATCCGGTAAATTAAGAGGTTTGAAAAACATTAAGCCACCTGTGCGACTTTCATTTTCACCTTACGCCATTTCATACGTCGAAGATCTTTATGACGCTAGTGAGGATAAACAAATATGGCAAAACCGAACGACAGCTGGAATGGATTTAAAATTAGGTTTGAACGACGCTTTTACCTTAGATATGGCTTTAATTCCTGATTTTGGTCAGACGATAAGTGATAATGAAATTTTGAATTTAGGTCCATTTGAAGTGCAGTTCAATGAGAACCGTTCCTTTTTTAAGGAGGGAACCGATTTGTTTGGTATTGGCGGTGTTTTCTATTCGAGAAGAGTAGGAGGAACACCATATAACAATAGTCTAGCGCAAAATGATCTTGATAAATCGAAAGGGGAAAGAGTTGTTCAAAGCGCAACAAGAGCACCGTTATACAATGCGACAAAAATTTCTGGCCGAACGAAAACTGGTTTGGGTATAGGTTTATTCAATGCAATAGAAGGTAGAACCTTTTCAACAATTTTGGATAGTTTAGGGAATGAAAGAAGTGTGAACACAAATCCATTGACCAATTACAATACCTTCGTTTTGTCTCAAAACCTAGTAAACAATGGTAAAGTTTCTTTTTTAAATACAAATGTTTTCCGCGAGGGTTCTGCTCGAGAAGCAAATGTAAGTGTGTTCAGTTCTAGCCTTTTTTCCAAAGATCGAGAATATAGTGTTACAGGTGATTTCCGAATATCCAATATCATAGAAAACTATACCAATTCAGCTGGCTATTCTTATGACATCGAAGTAGGTAAAGTTCAGGGGAAATATCAAGCTTATTTTAATCAAGGTGTAAAATCGGATACCTACAATCCAAATGATTTGGGTTATTTGCAAAACAATAATTCACAATATTACGGAGTCAAAGGTAAATGGAATGAATATAAACCCAAAGGACTGTTCTTGCGAAAATGGGGTGGAGCAGATATTTATTACGAGGAGTTGTATAAACCTCAATTGTTCAGTGTTTTAAATATCAACGGTTTCTTAAATGGAACTTTTAGAAATTTCTTAACATGCGGAATAGATGCCTCTGTTTCACCTTTAGGTTCCGTAAGTCACTTCGAATCACGTCAATTTGGTATTCCATTAAATTTTGGTTCATCTGCTTCTCTAGGAGGTTTCTATTCGAGTGATTATTCAAAACCTTTTGCACTGGATATTAGATTTAAAAGAAAGCAATTTCTTAAAGAAACAATGTCCTACAATAGTTTAACTATATCTCCTAGGTTTCAATTCTCACCAAAATTCTTCGTTGTGCTTACCTCGCAATATGAGCATTATGAAAATGATTTTGGTTACGTGCGTCTGATCTCTGATAGTCTGGTCAATGGCATTCTAATAGGAACTCGAAATCGTGATATTGTGACCAACAGTATCTCAGCTGAATTGATTTTCACAAAACGAATGGGGGTTAATATTCGTTTGCGACATTATTGGCAACGATTGAAATACAGTTATTTTAATGATTTGCTAACGAATGGGGATCGCCAGCGGAATGACTATTTCCCTTTGAACGAAGCAGGAAATTCTGTTCACAATCAGAGCTATAATGCCTTTACTCTCGACGTTAATTACAAATGGGTTTTCTTTCCTGGATGTGAGTTTTTAATTTTCTATAAAAACAACATTTTTGCAGGAAAACAAGGATTGGATAAAAACTACTTCAATACTTTTCAAACACTATTTAATGAACCTCAATTGAATAGTATTTCTGCCAAATTATTGGTATTTGTAGACGTTCTCTATTTTAAGAAAGGCGGCGTGTCGTCGATGCTTTAATTGGTCAGATTATCAATTCGTCCTGCAACGCAGCTAGCGTAACTTTTCAACTTTAGTAATTTTATAAAGAAATTTTATTTTCTGATTATCAAATGCTTATAAATAAATCGTCTTGTTCTTTTCTGACTTTTGCTTGAAATTGGTTTTTATCTTCCGTGCTTCTATAACCAACTGGACAAATAATTGTAGAAGTCAATCCTCTTTCAGTCAGTCCGAGAATTTCATCAAAACCAGCTGAATTAAATCCTTCCATTGGAGTAGCATCAATTCGCAATTCAGCGGCTGTGTGCATCAAGAAACCTAGAGCAATATAAGTTTGTTTCGTATTCCAAGAAATGAAATCATTCTCGGTCATCGGGGCAATTGCGCCTTTAATGAAATCACCAAAACCTTTGGTTTGCTCCATTTTTAATTTTCTAGTTTTCGCTACATTTCCCATATAATCATCCACATGGTTAATGTTAATATTTCGATTTGCGGCGAAAACAATTAAATGTGAAGCATCCAAAACTGGAGTCTGACCAAATGATTTTTCCAAAAGTTGTTTTCGGATTTCTTTATCTTCGATAATTAGAACTTGAAATGGCTGTAAACCATAGGATGTTGGGGTTAGACGAATACTTTCTTTTAAAATATCCATATCTGAATCGCTGATAATTTTTGCCGAATTATATTTCTTAACGGCATATCTCCATTCTAAGGATTCTATTATTGAGTTTTTCATTTTTTTTGGATTTTAAGACCTTTGGATTTTAAGATTTTAGGACTTAACTTTATTTCTTCGGTCCTAATATTTTAATATCCTAATGTCTGAATCAAAATTCCATTGGAACCTCAATTACTAAAACTTTACTTTTTATTTTTGCTGTAAAATTAACATCTTTCGTTTCCCAAATACCTACAGCGTCTCGTTTTTGGAAATCTTCTTTATCTATTTTTATCTCACCTTCAATAACCATGGCGTAGATTCCATTATTAGTTGAATGCAATTCGTAAGTTAAATCTTTGCCTTCATCAAACTCAGCTATATTTATCCAAGCATTTTGGTGAACCCAAGAACCTTCATCATCTGGGAATGGTGAGATAAGTTGAAGGAAATTATTTTGCATTTTTGGAACATCAATTTTGAACTGATCATATCTTGGTTCAACGTTCGACTTATTTGGAAAAATCCAAATTTGAAATAAATTCGTGAAATCATCACTAGGATTAAATTCGCTATGTCTAACGCCACTTCCAGCGCTCATTACTTGAATTTCGCCTTCTTTTATGGTCGAGGCATTTCCCATAGAATCTTTATGAGCCAAAGGACCAGAAAGTGGTATGGTGATGATTTCCATATTGTCGTGAGGGTGTGTGTCAAAACCTTTTTGTCCTTGAATAGTGTCGTCGTTTAAAACACGTAAGGCACCAAAATTTACCTTGTTTGGGTCGTACCAATTTGCAAAACTAAAAGAGTGATTTACTTTTAGCCATCCGAAATCTGCTGAGTTTCTTGAATTTGCTTTATGGGTTACTTTTTTCATTACTCAATGATTGTTAATGCAAAGTTACTTGAAATGGTTACCATGGTATATAATTTGTGATTTATTTTGAACTTTACCAGAATTACCAAGAATTTCCAGATCCTCCACCACCAAAACTTCCACCACCAAAGCTGCCTCCGCCGCCCCAAGATCCGCCGCCTGAAGACCCACCTCCACTTCCAATCCATCGACCACCGGAAGTCCGACTAGATCTTCTCAGTCTCGGGATTATGTATGTTGTGTGATCAATATGTTTGCAGTGTGTGCAAGAGTATTTTTTCTCTCCTTTACCTGAGCTTGAGTAGGTCGGGGAAACCGAAATTCTATCGTATTCTTTGTAATAAGTTCGGTACTTGCATTTTGGACAAGGAGTATATTTTGTGAAAACCGGTCGATAGGAAAGAATACAGAAATCATCTTTTTCATCAGTAACCCAGACATCATAATCCACACTTTTAATTATCTCTTCTGCTTGTTGACCAAGAGTTAAAAATTCATCTTCGTCTTGCTCAGTAAGTTTATGCATTAATTGATTTGTACGACCAGAAAAGCGCACTTGGTTTCGATATCTATTTTTTAATTTAATACTTAAAAAAACGAGAAAAATGTGGGTAACAGGAAAAAGAATTGCCCAAATCCAGTAGGCGAAATTTTTAATGATATTGTATTTTTTGTATGGATCATGTTGATAACGAACAACCAATATGGCAATCAAATAAATTGCAACTCCGAACAGATGCCAAGCTAAAAAGGCAATCCAAAAATTGCGCTCTCGCTCCCGAGATCTGCGCGCATATTCAGCCGCATTTTCTTCGTTCTCTGTTTCAAATTGTGTGTTTTCTTCTAATTCTTGACCATTTAAAACGTTACAAACAGCTTTTACACCAGCCAACATGCCAGAATCGTAATTGTTATCTCGAAAATACGGCAACATTTCTTCCTGCTGGATTCTCTTGGAGAGAATATCTGTCAATACCGATTCAGTCCCATAACCTGTTTCAAACTCAATTCTTTTCTGATCTAATACCAAAAGAATGAGTAATCCATTGTCTCTGCTTTTTTCACCAACTCCCCAATATTGAGCTAATTCTGTCGAGAAATCCTTTGGGACTTGCTCACCTATACTTCTTAAAACTACTACTGCGACTTGATATTTATCGGAAGATTCTAGTTCACTTAAATAATCATTAATTTGCTCTACAGTGCTATTATTAAGTATGTAATCAGGATTGCA
>TARA_R110000737_G_C14624499_1_pt1 | contig 23234 bp, 26 predicted proteins | sample TARA_R110000737 | Tara Oceans TARA_R110000737 (sample SAMEA4398027) | marine metagenome | biome: Polar Biome; feature: [SRF] surface water layer (ENVO:00010504); material: water (ENVO:00002006), including particulate matter (ENVO:01000060) such as... | depth 5 m | reverse complement strand
CAGGTGTTGAAATCAAGAAATGATAAGAAGGTACACCACAAGTGGGTTTTCACTGATAAATCAGGTCAGAATCCTCGTAAGCATTCTACTATCGCAATTCGTAGAGCAATTCTAAATGCTGGCATTGAAGATTTTCGTGTTCATGATTTTCGTCATACATGTGCTTCAAGGCTAGTACAAAATGGAATGACGGTTCAAGAAACAGCACATATATTAGGGCATACAAATATCGCAACCACCATGCGTTATGCTCATTTAGAGAAAAATCAGGTTGCTGAGAAAATGAAAGCTGTGATTGATCGATTTAATGATTAGTTCAGCCTAAAGCTCCATTAATTTGCTATCTGTAACATCGACTAGCTCCTTAAAGAAGCGGATACACTTATCTAGCTCATCACGTTTAACAATATGTACTGATTGTTTATCTATTTGAGCACGGTGTACTGCTTCACCTCTTTTCTTTAACCATGAATTTAGGGCTGTTCGAGCTTCTATTGCAGTATGATAATTACCCCAAACCCAACTTTCTGTGATATCTATTCCAAAGAATTCAAGAAATAGATCTTTAGTTTTTTTAGAATCAGGATTGTTGAATACCTTCAAATGATCATTAAGTCTGTTATTAATAATATTGCCAATTTGAGACCCCATAACCATACCGTATTTTGCTTCAATTAATTCTGCAGCAATATCTTCTACATATGTTTCCCATGCAGTTAAAGTTAATATTAGAGTAGCTCTTTTCAATACTTCAGGCGGTTGATTTGAACTACCATTTTCATTCATGGTGTCATAGCATGAAATTAATTCTTCCGCGTCAGATATTGCCAGTTGGAATATGTTTTTTGCATTCGACATAAGTTCTCCATATTTATTATAATTGTCTATTAACCATGTTTTGATTTTAAGTAACTGACATGATCTTTATTAGTTTTGTACCCACGATTTAAGCTAATGTTACTGATACTTTCTTTAATCTCTAATTGTTCTTTATGCTCAATTAAGTTTGTTTTAAAGCTTTTAATGAACGGTATCATTTCTTTCAAATGCCCAACATTAGATGGCATGTTGGTTTTAAGTTCGGCATTTGGTGTAAAGATAATTACTGAATGAAATACATCTGCAGATAAGTTTAATAGCTGAGCTAGTGTTTGAGTATGCTTGTAATTTTGTCTTAATGGATTTTGAAACGAATATTTAGTGCGGTAAATAGTTTGCGTCCACTTTGCTTGTTTTTCACTGCCAAATATCCAACCTTTCATGTTTTTAGTTTCAATAACAAAAACACCAAATGTTGAAACAACTACATGATCTATTTGTGTTGTACCACCATCATCTAACGGCAAGGTGACATCATTAATAAGGTGATACTGATCACTTGGTAACTTATTTCTCAGCCCTTTACTAACATAACGCTCGCCTAGCTTACCTTTAACTGAAGGTAATCTTAGTATTCCAAGCAATAACACCACAATCCAAAGAGGCCAACTGAATGATAATGCTTTAATAATTATATCTAGCGGATTAAAACCAATGACACTTCTCGGTTTTTTGGTATCCGGTTTTAATAATACTGTTTTGTTGGCTGTAACCGGAGTGGAAGTATTAATTACTGATGTTGTTAATACATGATTACTTTTTTTAACGAGTGTTACAGGCGATTTACAATGGCGTTTAACGCTTGTATTTGTTTCTTGGTAAAGAGATGAGTTAACACCTAAACGACGTTTATAATCGGTTATTTGATGTTTGAGTAATATGCATTCAGCTTCTGTGAATTGTTTAGTGGCATACGTAGTAGTGGATATTAAAAATAAAACTAACAACATCCATTTCATTTATTTCTTCCTTGAGATTTATATCACCGAACTAGTATTACAGTTAAATTAAGGTATTAAAAGTGAATGAATAAACAACTCACTTAAGAAAGTTGCTCAAACAGATAATACAGACGAGTTTACTCAACTAAGTTCACTTATTACCTATAGTAAATTTTATTTATACAATAATTTATAAATAATCCCGTCTGTTTTGTCTGCCACTACATCTCCATTACTTGAGTAACAGTACTATCATGTAACTTAAGCGATATAGTGTTACCAAAATCAATAATTTCAACGTGAGATACCATAAATTTTCCTTCACTGTTCTTACCTACTTTTAACCCCTTCTTTCTAAGCTCATCTTTTAACGCTTCACTACCCAGAGGAAAATAGTTGTTTAACTTACACCAAATAAAGTAGCCATCACGTATATGGTTAAAGCTATCTTTAAGCGATAAACTTTCTTTAATGCTGACAGATTCACCACAGCAATCACTCAAAAACTGAGAGACACGATCAGATTTAAGTCTGTATTTAGCCTGTTTCTGAACAATAATATCTGGAATATTTAAACCTTGTTCTAAGAAATCCTGAGCTCCTTCTATCATCCAATTTAAAATACCTTGTGCTTCTTCTTTGATCAGGTTTTCTTTCAATTTACCATCTCGCTTATCTTCAGGGACAACATAATCAAACGGAATAATCAGTAGTCGCTCCCACACAGCTTGATCTTGTTCAATATAAGGTAAGTTATTTGTCGATAAAACAGGAGTAAACATTGGCTGATATGTTATTGGCTTCATGTAAGGTGATCTAGCAACAATTTTCCCACTTCTTACGCAAGATTTAACCATTGAGCTATCAAGTTTATCACCACGACTGGATTCGTTCATAGCCACAAGTCGCTTACCTACTAGCTCCGCTTTAAAGTAATCCTTATTCCCACGGTTTTCTGTGAATACATCCGCATCAGTTTGTTCAGCATAATCCCCTAATAAATTGACAATAATATCAATAAAAACACTTTTACCATTAAGGCCATCACCAATTAAAATAACAAATTTATCTTTATTAGTTATGCCCAAAATCATTTGACCCGCAAGCCGTTTCAGAAAAGCAATAACGTCTGGATTTTCTAGCATTACCTCAGCTATAAACTTTTTGAATTTAGGACAATCTTTTTCAGGATCATATGACACCGCTAGCGATTTCATCATTAAGTACTCAGGCTCGTTAGTAATAAAATCACCTGTTCTTAAATCAACAATACCATTTTTAGCACCTACGAAATGTGGTTTGCTATCAAAGGTAGCTAACGACAACGTAATACCTTTTTCCGTTTTAAATAACTCTCTTATAGCAAAGATTGATGCCTTACTTTGCATTTTTGTACAATGCCTTACAAGTTGTTTAATTCGTTGGCTCAGCACCTTTTTTAATTGCTCTGTATTATACTCACTTCCTAAACTATTTAGTCGCTTATCAACTCGACGATAGTACGCTAACTCCTGCCTTCTTCGTTGCAATAACAACTTTGAAAAACGCACTATTGCACCATCATTGTCTAGTTTCCATCGTTCATCATGTATAGCAAAAATACGTAATTCATCAATCCACGCAACCTTGTCGCCAACTGTATCAACCATTAATTCAGCGTCTCCTGACTCTGTACAGTCAAACATAGGCTCTTGGTAAATTACAGATTTAGTCATTTCATAATTATAGTTTTCAACATCATTATCTTGGTTAAGATCTAATGCTTTACTAACCGAATCGGTAACAGTTATTTGCTCAGTCATTATAATAATTCCTTAAATGTTAAGTTTTTTTTAGCTTCATTAATTTTTGGTGCTGGATATTCAAAAGCACTGGCAATAACTTGCTGTGCTTCATCAATAGGAAAAGGTGGTATACAAAGTTTGGCAGCTTGCAAAACAAAGCCTGATATCATTCCTTGATCAAAACCACGGCTACGTAGATGACAGGCATAAGTAAATAGAGCGGTATTTCTGTTGCCACTTTCAACGCCTGTCATCACCTCTGTGGGATCAAACAAATGACGTTCACTACGTCTATTCTTGAATTGAACCAGTAACTCTTTAATCCAGCCACTTGGTGTTAATAAAGGAAGTGATAAGTCGTTTGCTTCGTAGAACTTTAATTTTCCATCTAACATACGGCTTGATGATGGTGCAACGATATATCCGCCATTTCCGCGAATATCAATATTTTCTAACCCAAGAACTTTACTACCAATAGATACATCCGTTTCATCGGTCCATTTAACGGGGATATGATAGCCACCTGTAGCCGTTTTAAAGCTTAACGCTTTAGCATCTGACGAAATATCACCGAAACGTTTTTTAAGTGATACTCTACCGTCTTTGCCATCTTTTATATCAACATCAATAACGTTAAAACCAGATGCTTTACCAGTAACAAGGCCAATGTTGTATTCATCGTTTTTAAACCACTCAGTTAGTGTTTTAACATCAGTTGTAGCTTCTTTTTGCCAACCTATAAATGCTGGTGTTTTTTCATTTTTTTTGATTCTAAAAACGAGAAAATCCATCGCTGCAAATATCTTTGCATACGCTAATTTGTTCATTATGAAATTCCTTAATAGCGCAGAAGATTAAACTGCGCTTTATTTTTAGTGATGAATTGCTGACTAAAAATTAAAATAAGACCGTTTATGTTGCTTTAAATTAAATAAAACACCTGATACCCCATGCACTATCAATTCATGTATCTCTTGGTCATGAACACCTTCTTTTTTAATAAGAGTTTGATAGTCACGATTCCAACCTTCAAGGTAATCACTGATCACTGAGTCACTAGATCTAGTTGATTTAGTCCACAACAACATCAAGCCATAAAACACATCAAAAGCAATTTTAAGGTCTTGACGAAAATGAATATTACTCATAACCTTTGATATTACGGGACTGTTACTGCTTCTATCACGAGTACTGGTAATAGTTATAGGATCTGTAGCCGCTGGAGCACAGTCTTTTATATAACTCGTTTGAGTATCAGAAAGTATAATTTTGCTAGCCATTAGTGGCTCAGCCTTATCACGTAATATAAAGTTCAGTTCATAGCTATCTGAAATTAACTGAAACGTATCAACTGACTGCTCTTCTGACAAGCCAATATTAGGTAAAAACTGCTGTAATGGTGTCGATTTCCGTAACCATTCATTGTTAACTTTTGGTGATTCTAAATTAATCATGATGCTTCCTTAATTTCGTTATCGAATTGCTCTGCCAACCAACTAACTTTTGACCAATCAAACTCTGTTACACAGAATATATTAGGTAAATTACAATCGACGTAATGGGTGTATCTTGAAAGAATATTTAAATATTCTTTTTGCTGGCTTTCAATAGATAATTCCTTAACTTCCTTTTCAAAGTTTTTAATTGATTTATTCAGCTGATAATCGTTCCGCCATGACACACATTTAGCTAACGTCCATATACCAGCTAATAATGCTTCAGCTAGCTCAACGTTATGATGAACTTGATAGCAGTCTTTAATTGCGCTTAGCGATAAATGTCCTGATGGTGCACTGCGAATAAATGTTCGGTATTTTGCAAAAGCTGAATCTGTAGTCACGGGATTAAGCGGAAGGTAAGTTTCAGTAATGAAACCACACAACGGGTTTAATCTATCTCTTGGGATCATAAACACCTTATCGAAGGGTAGATGCTCACTAACTAAACTTAATACTTTGACGCTAGCAACCCCATGTGTATCTGCACCATATAAAAATGTTGATGTATCCATTTCATCTTCTTGCCATTTATACTTCTTCATAATATTCATCGTTATTTCTCCAACGTGGTTAATTTTTCAATTAAATAAGGTCTAGACTTAATTTCATAAAAAATAGGCTGATTAGCTAAAGACCAATCAACATTATCTAGGGGAGGTTTGCGTTTTATTTTTCGCATCAAGTAATGGGATAAGCGATTAATTTCAGCGATGAACTCTGTCTGCTTATCATCCAGATTTAGATCAATTATTTGATCTTCAAAAATGTCAGCAAGTGCAATGATCTGTGGAGCATTAGATAACTTCATGCAATAGCACATAGTTAACAGCCCATAGAAAATGCTTTGATATACCTCTGGTTCATATTCAGCTGCGATTAACTCATCTAACGATGCAAACATCTGATAATCGGTAATTTCATCGTGTTTAACTGCAAATACAGCAGGGTTATCAGGTTGAAAAATCAATATGGTGCAACTGACACTTTTAAAACTGAGGTCTAACACCAAAGCATCAATTAGCTTCGCTTCAGTATCTTGATTACTCGCAGTGTGGTCAGTCATTTTATGTCGCCATTGATAAGGCGAATTAAGAGTTTTAATCATTTTTTTTCCTTAAAATCTTAAATTTTGAGCGCGAAAGTCCCTTACGGTTATTTCACGTATAAAAAATTAGGTTAGTAGTTAAATAGTGTGGCGCTACACCACACTGCTATTGGTGACTATTGAAAATCAAAGTCCGTTAGCTTATGTTGCTTAATCAGCATAAGAAGCGTTTGGCAATTGAACTCCCAATAATTTGGGGATGGAAGGTTTTCAAGCGATAAAGCTTCATCCGTAAAACTAAGTAATGACTGCTTGTATTGATCGTTAATTTTTACGGAACAAATACATAAGCTAATTAATCCAAGAAAATAATTCTGAGAATAATCAGATACATCATCATCGACACATTCTGAAAAACACAAAAAAGATTTGAAAAACATAGATTCGTATATTTCATCATCGTCTTCTTTATTTCTAATAAGTAACTTAGGCTCAGAACTTTCATCTATAATCATATAAAACTCATGCTCGGCATCTATCCGTTGTACCCCACTCACTATGTATGAAGTAAGAAAATTTAAATCTGGAATTATTTCAATTACAGGTTTACTAAACGGCTTAAATAACGATTTAGGCTGCTGAATTTTATTATATACAGCAGTATTACTATAAACTTGCTGAGCAAGGTACTCACTTAAAAACATATCTTTCATCTTTATTCTCCCTGCTCATTATTTGTGTTGTTAATAGGTAGAGCTTCAATCAACGGTTCATTTTTCCAAGTAAAATCACTAATTTTATGAGAATTAAACAATGTAATAAGCGGTAAGTGATTTTCAATGCTCCAGCCTAGGTCATAATCATGGCTAGGGCTAAGTGCTTCATTAAAGTTTTCTACTAGCATTGCCTTGATACCATCAGGCAGTTTATTTGACATCAACAGTAAGTAAATGAGTCCACCAACCAATATATCGGTATATTCAGGCTCAACATCAAAACCTACATTACATTGAACACTCGAAATTTCGTACTCACTCAACGAATACCCGCCACCTGAAAAACTCGATGTCTCAACTAACACAGGAGCCTTAAAATCTCTTAAAATTAACGCGTAATTTAACTTCGGGTGATGAAGATAATTAACTACTACCTTAGGCTCTGAAGGAAGCCCTTGAATTAATTCGGCAATAGGTGCTTTTTTCTTTTGCCATAATAAAACATCATCATGTTCAAATTCAGGTATAACTGAAGTGTGCCATTGTATTAAGCCACTAGTAATACTAAGCAAAGCATCACTTATGTTGTTTTTTGAACGTTCTAATACTATTTTATTGTCCATGACAGCCCCCTGACTTAGCTAGTTGATTAAAAATACCGTTGAAATCTCGCTTAAATTCATAGGAAATTATTTTCCAAAAATCACGGACTTCATCCACCATTAAATCCGTAATTTGTTCGATTTCAGGCCCTATATCTTGTTTATCAACACAATGTAAATTAATTGCATCTTTAACTAATTGATTTATAGGCTGTCTAAAGTTTTTAAAAGCACGAATATAGAAAAACATACTGTTGTTATCACAACGTGAATTTATGGACTCTAAAAGTAAATCAATAGCATCTAAGGTACGTAATGCATTGGGAAGTGTTTGCTCTATGAACATATGTGATTCAGATAAATCAAATATATTAGCTATATAACCATCCCCAAATTCGGTCTGTGAAAAAGAAATAAACTGTGCCTCATCATCAGCAGATATCACGATAGATGAAATGCCATCTTCAACGAGCGCATCAGGTGCCTCTAGAACTAAATGCCTTTCATGATCTATCAAGATTAATGGTAACGCTGATGTTTCGTTGTTTACGATACTCCAACCTTCGTAAGCAACTTGCTCGTGACCTGTGATGTGGTTTAACTGGGATGTGTTGTTTATTGATGTTGTCATGATTACCTCTTATTAAGTTAACGTTTATCAATGAGACGTATCTTAATATGAGGTAACGGTAAGAGTGGCTTACCTAAGTAGTTGGTGGAATTTAAGGTTTATCAAATTCAATGATTTGTTTTTTAATATATATTTCATTCTTTAAAAATTTATTGTGATCTTCTTTACCAATATTTAATCTTTTAGGAGCGTTACTAGGTTTAATTCCCGCTAGGAAGGTTGATAATTTAGCAATTTTAGGGATTACATCTGTCCCCAACAAAACACTATTAACTTTATCAAAGTGATCTCTAATTAATTCAGCCATTTTATTAGGAGAAATATAAGAATGCATTGCCCAAATATATTCAGAGATTGCTCGTGCCCTATCGTAAAATGGCTTTTGCTTTAAGCTCATAGACTCAACAGCTTTATTTCCACCAGCACTAAAGTCTGACTTTAGTTTTTTAAATTCATCTAATACATCATCTGAAATTTGACCTAAAAACTCTTCATGACATAAAATAGTTGCAGATACTGCAGTGCTTATTTTAGCTAAAGCAAATGCCTGACTAGCTTCACCAAAAGCTACCCACAAATGATCAATAGAATCAGATTCTAAGCTAGCAACAAGTTTGTTCAGCGCAAAGACAAATAATACATCACTAGGAACTAGCGGAGAGTAAGAATTAACAAGTTTATCAATATCTTGGCTATATAGGCTTGAATTAACATATGATGAATCAATAATATGTCCCGTATAAGCATTTTCAACATCAATTAAATAATTTTCAATATCACTATTTAATAATGCAATATCCTCATCATCTAAAGATAAATCATTTATGCTTGCGGTAACATCATGCAATAATTGTGATACAGGTGTTGGTAAGTCAGCAAAGTTGCTCAAATCAAACGATTGACAGTACGATAATACAGAGCTAGTGGGTAATAGGTTCATCTATCCTTTCCTTTATAAAAAATATATTCAACCGCAGACTATACTTTATCATTAAAGCCATAAAAGAATACTGAACTAGCTGGTGAAATATAAGGAAGTGAATTAGCACTACGATGGGGGTCGATCGCAGATTTTACATTGACTGATACTGTTACCTGACAACGACCGTTTAGTCAACGGATCTCAATATCCTCTATAGGTATTAAAACACGCGCTCTTATATACGGCTACGTGCTAGGGCAGGAAAGGTTTTATAGGCAATTTATCGGTTTTTCAAAGCTGATAGCACATCAACTTGGATCTTTGCTAATTCAACATCGTTAATACTCTCAAAACCAGCGATATCTTCGATAATAAGTCCAACATATTCATTTACTGCATCAATGTTTTGTACATCAATCTCAGCTTCATTAACAAGCTCTGCCAGTTGTTTTATTTGCGACGGTGTTAGCATAGAAATTTCCTTCAATTAAGTGATAACACTATCTACTGGTTAACTTTTAAAGCCAACAATGACTAGCTGTTGTCTTATACCTTAATTACTTTGATGGTAGCCCTAACAAATAATTAAGGAGTTACCATGACAAAAGCTAATCCACTACAAGCATTGACCTTTACAACAAAACCAAAGGTTGAAGTTGTTAACCCTATCGAAGTAAAACGAGCTAAGTTAATCATCCGATTAAACGAGCAACGCGCTATGGTGCAATGTTTGTTAAATAATACAGAATTCACTGCATTCAAAGATGTCTATATTGTTGATGAAGAATCTGGTGATAAACGAAAAGTTAAACGTCCTAAACGTATTCGTCCTTGGTTTTATCAATCAGCTGAGAAGTATTATTTTGAAGTTAAATATGGCACTAAATCACTTGAGATTCAGAAAAACAAACCAGCAATTGATGTTGGTGATAAAACAGAATTGTTAACAATAATTGATACGGTTATCGATGCTGTTAAACAAGGTTTTCTAGATGCTGAGTTGAAAGCAGTTAAAGGACCAGTAAAATCAAAAGCTCAAACTAAGTAATGGCAATACTACGTGAGATAAGTATTTGTTATACCTTTAAAGAAATTAACGACAATATTTTAAATCAAACACTTGATAGCCCTGAAAAGGTTTATCAGGTGTTTAAGTTTCTATCGAAGGAAACCAAAGAAAAGTTCATTGTTGTTAACTTAACTAATCAACACACCATTATTAGCTATGAAACTGTTGCTGTTGGCTCTGTTAAAGCGGTATCAATTAGACCAGCAGAAGTATTACGCTCAGCTATTATTATCAATGCTCCTGCTATTATATTAGTGCATAACCATCCTTCTGGAAATCCTAAACCAAGTAGCAGTGATATTCACTTTACTGAAACCATTAAACAAGCAGCTAAATACTTTGATATTAAAGTTTTAGATCATGTGGTGATTGGTTATCAGTGTTTTGATAGAGCAGTAAATGATAAGCAATAACAGACGATACAGAAAAATATTTTCAAATTTTTTTATTAATTAACTACTAATTTATTTTTAATAGAAATAGTTTACTTAAATACCGTCTGTTTCATCTGTTGTTCTATTATTTTTAGAATCATCCGGTTTAACTGGGGTAATTAACCTTTTAGGTTTAACTGGTTTCTTTGGTTTTACAGTTTTTATCAATTTAATTTCTATAAGTTTCATATTGTTTAGCTATGTTGTTGCTGGTGATGTTATTTATAGAAATCATACCTAACATACTCAAGTATTTTTAAATTAACTGGCAGTAGATTAATCACCAGTAATATTTACTGGTATCGATATACTTAAGTATGTTAATAACTCAGTAACCTTCGTTAATACCCCCTTGAATATTATATAATTATCACCATATATAAGCTTTCGATGTATTAAATAAGGAAGTTTAAATGAAAAATTTAGTAGTAAAACCCGGTGATGTAGTCGTTTCAGATTTTGGTTTATACCAACATTGGTCTTTAGTCACAGACAAACTTTGTGAGCAAGGTTATCCTATGCTGATCTCTGCAACTAAAAGGAATGGTACTGTCCAAGAAGAAAAATGGATAGACGTTACGCAAGGTAAACATACTTATGTAACAAATGTATCTTTTGATAGACCCTTATCAGATGTTTTATTTGATGCTCGCAACCAAATTGGTTTATGGATCTACTCAATTACAACTAACAACTGTGAACACTTTGTAAAAAAAGTTACTGGTTTAAAGGTTACTTCAAATCAAGTTGTAGGTGGGGTTGCTGGTGCGGCAATTGGAGCTACTTTGGTTGCAACTTTATCAGAAAATCCGAAAGCCATAAAAATATTAGGTGTGGCAGCTTTACTAGCTGCACTTGTTGTCTTAACAGTTAAAGCAACAGAACAAAATGAATCGTTTGTAGAAATATAGTCAAATCTCCGCAAAGAAATAGGGTAGTAGTGTAAAAAATGGTGCTACCCATCCTACAGCCCCCGTATATACCCTATTAAGCAACGGATTTAGAATCAGTTACTCTGACTAGCTAGGGTCAATTTTGATACATAAAACCAATTACTATCACCTACCCTGTAATTAACTAATTCAGAATCATTTGCTATTGTTTTCACTATAATACTGCTAATATTTTTCGCTAAATAACAAGAAATAAATAAAGGAAATATTTCTAATGTCTCTAAAAACAACTGTAATCAGAGAAGTATATGGTAAAAGTCAATTCACAATTGAAAGTGGTTGTTGGCTTGTTTTGTGTTACCTGCTCCTTACTTGTGCTTATTACGGAGTTGGCGCATCACTTGATTCCTCCCCCGCTATTTGGTTTCAACGATCTGGCTCAGTAATAGTATGTATAGCCATTATTGCCGAAATTAGAATGCTAAAACTAAGTCGAATAACAGAAGAAGAGATAACAAAATTGAGAGGGGAAAATACTTTTACAAAGAAGTCCGCTATTAGTTGGAATTGGATGGTTGCTAATGCAAAAACCAAAAACAAACTAAAAGGCGAAGTGTTTTTACGCAATCATATTCATCTATTTTTAATAATTGGTACTATAACTTGGGGATATGGAGATATTATTTTTACCGTAATAGGTAAACTATAATGAATAAATCATCTCACTTGGATAAACACACCATTTCACACATAAGATGATATTTAGTCGCTGCGAATATCGAAGGATGAAGGCTAAGTTATGAACAGGTTAATTGAAATTGGCTTTAAATATGCAGGAAATTGGACTATTACTGGCGAAAAACTTAGATGTAATTTGACAGACTATGCAGTAACCAAAAACGTTCTCTATGCCTTTATATCAAATGGCGATATCAAATACATAGGCAAGACAACACAACAGCTTAGAACAAGGTTTTCTGGATATAAGAGCCCAGGTTCGAGCCAATCGACTAATATCAACAACAATGCCAATATTAGAACTATGTTGACCAGAAAATCCCCAGTAGACATATTTGTATTACCAGACAATGGCTTACTAAATTATGGTGGTTTTCCGATTAATCTAGCCGCAGGATTAGAGGATGCATTGATCGAACAGATATCACCGCTTTGGAATGGTGGCAAACGAGAAAAAGATGAGAACACTGATGAAAATATAGATCGCGATTTATCGGTGGAGTTGTCAGAATTGTCATCTAAAGAAACATTCGACATCAAAATTGGACACGCGTATTACAATCAAGGATTCTTCAATATTTCTGTTAAACATCAGGAATTACTTGGTTCGAATGGTGAAGAGATAACTATATATTTAGGTGACAAGACTTCTATTTTGTCTGGCTATATCAACCGTACTGCAAATCCTAACGCCACTCCAAGAATCATGGGTGGTAAGAAGTTGTCTATTTGGATTAAACAGAATTTTAAACAAGGTGACTACATGAGAGTGCTGGTATTCTCACGCTGCTCGATTATGATACAAGTTGTAGAAATCTGAAGAACGTGAATCACTTGTTCTCATTAGATAGGCTCAGGTTTGGTGCATTAAACCAATATAAATCACCTACCCTGCAAATAAGTAACTAATTACAAATCAGTTACTCTGAATCGCTAGGGTCAGATTTGGCGTTTGAAACCGATATAAATCACTTACCCCGCAACCAAGTGGCTACTTAGAGTTCAGTTGTTCGGTATAGCTAGGGTAAATATTGTAGCTTCAAACTAATATCAATTATCTCTCCCGCAAATAACTAACTAATTAGGTATCCTTTACTCTGTATCTCTAAGGTAAACTTTAGGGCTTCAAGTAATATCAAGTACCTACCATGGAACCAAGTTGATACTTAATTACTCTTAGTAGGTGGGATAGTTCATTTTAATAAGTTCTAGTGAGTTCCTATATATCAAACATTAATATTCGACGTAATGTTTGAAGAGCTAGTGATTAAACTCAACTCCTCACTATGTTAATCCAAAACATTTTGAGCTACTTTTAAAATCAGTAATGTAGGGTAACCTATTAAAAATGGAGAAAATATTTTTTCAAAATTTTGGCTGTTTTTAACTATATACTTCCTTAATAGTGTAAACGATTTTTTGTCATCTTTGCTTTTTTCAACTAGCGTTTCAAATGCAAGCTTTAAGCTTGTATTTAAGTACCCTTCATCTTTATCTCCTATAAACTTATTAAATAACCCCCTTAATAAATCTATAAAGTCATCTATAACCTGTGCATGTCTAGCATTAGTTACTTCTTGTCTATTTAGTTGGCATATTGATATGGTATGTTCTCCTCGACCATCATCATCCTTACCAACCAAAATAATACTCATATCATCAACATCAATATCAAAATCAAAAAAATCATCAGGAAGATCAGCTTCAGGATGAAGTAGATAGGGCCTTTCACTTGCCAATAGCGTGTGATTTGCCTTGAATTTTTCTAAATCCAGCTCATTATCAATAAGTGCCGGCGGGGACTTTTGACGGTCTCCTAGGATAGGAAACTGGTTATGCTTAGCACCTTCCCTGTTACAAGTTATACAAGAAGGAATTAGGTTACTCCATTCATAACATAACCAATAATAGCCATCATGATCCTCACCTGTTACAGCTTTTTTAGGTCTAAAGTGCTCAATATCCGCTTTACAGAGATCTTCACAATACGCACATTTATTAAAGTAACTTAATGAAAATTGATCTTCAACTCTAGAGCGCATACCTTTTTTAGTTGGATAAGGCTCTCTGTAAATTGAAGATGTAATACTATTTTTGTTTTTATTTAAGACTATCTCTTTTAGCTTTAAATAAGTTTTGTCGGAAGTAAGCTTTTCAGTCTTGTCTTTATCGGGCTTAGTTACAAATCTCATTTTTCTAACTTACTATTAAATCTTTGAATCAATTCTTGCTCTGTTTTATCATCAAAAAAATCACTTATCTTCTGATCTAGCTTCTTATTTAAGTCTAATTCTTGATAATCAGATTCAGTCCTGACTGGTTTTTTACCAGTAAAAGTACTCGAGAAGATATCTTCCATTCCAAAAATGGGAGAAGTTAATATAGTATTTGGCAGCAGTTCATCAATGTGAATTTTTTCATCTAACCGAGTCATTGTCACACCACTTTTAGCATTTCGATTTACACTGTATATGGCACTTCCTTCAGGAGCTCCAAGTAAAGGAATAGGACTATGTGTTGAGGCAATGAATAGTACGTTGGGGAATATTTTTGTAAGAATACCTGGTAATCTTTTTTGCCAGTTTGGATGTAAATATAATTCTAATTCATCAATAATTACAATCGCCTTCATTTCATTTTTTAGTTTTATATCTTCACTTTTCTTTCTAGGCGCACTTAAATTGAGAATTATATCTCCTACCATAGATATTATGTTTTGGTAACCTGTAGCTAAATTATTAAATTTGACTTCTTTTAATAAATCACCTTCTTCATCTTTCTCGATGTACCAAACCTCGCTATCTTCATCAACAATAATATTTTCTAAACTTGGAATTAATTGCTTAAATATATCAACGCATTCTTCAAATTTAAATTTATCTCCGTCTTTAAAGTACCAACGACTTAAACCTTCTCTCTCAATATTTCTCAGTAAAACTTGGGATTCAAATAAACTAGAGCATGGCTTATATTCTTTTGAATTTCTATCACTTCCCATGTCTAACCTAGAAGCTCCGTAAGCCATCACTCTATATGTCGACTTATTAAAGTCAATTGTGGTTAAACTACTTAGCTCTCTTATTTGTTTATCGATTTTTACCGTAATTTTTGCAGTATCCTCTAAAGGAGAATTTGCATTATAAACAATCTCATCTGAGCGAGAACTCAATGCTCGTGCGAGAGCTTGCAGGATATTTGTTTTCCCGTATCCATTGTTACCCGTCAGGAAAATCCACGGAGAATTAAAAGGTAAAAAAACTCGAAGATCAGTTAGACCTTTATAATTTGTAACTTTAAAGTTCCAATCTTTACTTTCAATATCACACTCTATCGGTTTCACAGGACTATCAATTAAACCAGCTCTACTTTTAAGCCCTTCTTTTGATAAAAAAATTAAATTAAGTGAAATCAAAGATAGTCCGAGTACAGTACCTTCAGATACTTGTGAGAAAATTAAAGCCAGTATGTCTGAATCTTTTATGATTTTATCAATAACAGGAAGGTTAGGTAGCATAATCAAACCTAAAAAGGCTATATTAATCATGAGGCTGACTACGACATACTTTTCAAATTTAAATTTTGACTTTCGACGATTATTCACAGTAATTCACCCATTAATTTATTAATCAATTTTTAATTTTTCTAATAACTTCTTTACCGACAATCCCAATGCTCGACCTAAAAGAGGCGGAACAGCATTACCAACTTGGGTATATTGAGGAACTTCAAACTTTCTCATTTGGCCACCAGTAGTAACTTTTGAACGAAATACGAAGCTATCAGGAAAAGATTGTATGCGTGCCATTTCTCGAACAGTTAATGTTCTTAATTCATCATGGTGATAATGACAAGCATCATCAGGTATCGATAAAGCGGCAGGGGCTGGTGAATCAGGATCTAATGCTTTTTGAGTATATTTTTTAGTGGGGTGGCGAAGTAAGAATTCAATAAAATCGGCTTGGGTGCCAAACTTAAGATATGTTCCATCTTCAACAAGGTAATCGTGTTGTGAAAACTCACTCCACGCACCAGAGCTCAGTTCAACAGTGTTGCCTTTTAAAATAGAACGAATTTCTTTAGCTAGTCCATTGCCTACTTTTTGCATGACTTGATAAAGCCTAAACCTTCTCTGAACCAAAGCGCCATTAGCTCTTTCTTCGTGATTTTTTAAATCTTTTAATTTTACAAGTTTACCATTTGCAAGTGTATTGGCATTTTTTAGAATATAGCTTGATGGCTTACTTTTGCTACCTTCAAACCTTAAATCATCTATAGCATCTTTGACATTAACGTGTTCACTTGGCGCAGAAACCAGATTAGATAAAAAAGAGTCCTTAAAAAGTCCTAGGTCTTCGGTATTGGCTGCATCGTGATATTTGAGCTTAGCTATATCTTCTGGGATCGCGTTTCGAACACCGTTATAAAATGAATTAGATGAAGAGAATAGCTTGCGTTCTGAATCATTAAATTTTTTTGATAATTTCTTATGTATATCCTCACGAACACCAATCATTATAAATCTTGGTCTGTTTTGAGGTATACCTGCAAATTTAGCATTAACATGGAGACATAATGGAATATATCCAATTTCACTAAATGCTTTAGCTACTTCAATCCAAGCATAATATTTTTCACCTTCATCTTGAAATGCTCTTAAAATACCAGTCACATTCTCCAAAATGGTAAACTTTGGCTTAACTTTGCTAACAAATGTAGCAAATTCCCACGGAAGTGAATTCTTATCGCAATCTTTTTTACGCATGCCAGCCATACTAAAACTCTGGCAAGGTGGCCCGCCCGAAACAAAGTCTAATTCACCATCACCAAATGAACTTGATAAATGTTCAACTAATTCTGAATTTTTCTCTAAGAATTGGTTTAAATGGATTATATTCGCTACTACCAAATTCCCCTTAAGCGAATTAATATCATTAATATCGCAATAACCCTTTTCATCACTTAATTCAGGATAACCTCTTGGATCTTCTCTAAGGCGTTTGGGCATTTCATCGATTGAAAATTGAGTAGATAACCACTTTATTTTATTAGGTGTATTTACTTGCTGTTCAAGATCTTCATTAAAGAAATTATACGCAAACGTCTGAGCTGGCATCGACGATAATTCGTTTGCCATAACCATATTAGAGCCTTCTATTGACTCTAATCCGAGGGAAAGACCACCACACCCTGCAAACAATTCTATGTAATTCAAAAAATAACCCTAACGACTACAAAAATGAAAAGAGTATTTTACGGTAGATCCAGATCAAAATCCAGGCTTATAACGCAAATATATATGGCATCCACTCTAACATATTGATATAAATGTATTTCATAAATTCAGTTTCAACTTTACATGGATGGTTTCATTTGAACTTTGTACCCAATGAGATAGAAAAATCTCTCATCTCAGAAATACAAACCTATATTCGATCAGAGTATGCTTTATTCCGCCTGACTAGCACAATGATTGATAAAATGATTATTGATGCTTCAATCCCCATCCGAAGGGTATTTTTAGATTCAGGTGTATTTAATTACGATAACGCTAAAGATGGAGACATCTATTATACAAAAACTTTAGTTTTATCAGGCAATGGGTTAATAGAAAGAAGGACAAGCTTCTATCGTCCAGAAGCTAAACCAGGGCAAGCAGGAGATCCAAGGTTTTGGCCTTCTGTTTTTCATCGGTACGCCAATGTTGGTGACTTAATATATGTAACAAGTATTGATGATAAAGTGCTATTCATCCCTATTATTGGGTCTTGTGTTAATAAGGAGAACCTTAAACAATATTTTGAATCCAATAAATTAGATGATGCTCTCACATCGTTAATAAATAAAATTAAAGCCTTAGCGGGTACTCCAATTAAAAGTTGCTCCCCTAACAAAAAGAATAATAAAGATATTGGCGATACGCTTGAAATAGCATTAGGGCTAAAAATAAATAACAGCGCTGGAGCTGACTATTTAGGGGAAGTAGAAATAAAATCTAAAGGCAGTAAAATGAAAACTGCCGATACCTTGTTCTGTAAGGTACCTGATAAAAAATTAAGCCCATTTAGCACTGTAAACGAAGTTATAAATGAATTTGGTTATCAAAGCACAAAAGAGTCGTTAGCTAATTATAAATCGTTATTTGTTACTGTTGGTACTTCACCAAATCCGCAAGGGTTATTTAATATTGTCGACTATGATAATGAGCATCTAGTTCAAATTCATAGTAACGAGGGTAAGCAGCAAATTGTTTGCAAATGGTCCTTCGAAACGCTTAAAAAATCTCTATTTACAAAGCACCCTAAAACAGTTTGGGTTAAGGCAACAGACCAAGTAATTTCTGGTGATATTCATTTTACATACGAATCTGAATTTGAAGTAACAATGAAACCTATCTTTTCTCAATTTTTAAGTTTGATTGAGCAGGACCTCATTGTATTTGATTGGAGGGGCGCAATACCTTTGATCAAAGGCGGTAAATTGATAGATTACGGACATGCTTTTAGATTAAAATACCCTTCAGATAGAAAGGTTCTATTCGAAAGCCATAATATCACCTAGGTATTTTGTTTACGTTGTTAAAAGGAATTTATGCAATACATTACAAGTCTTAAGGGTATAGTATTATCTGACTTAAAAAAGTGGCTGATGACGTTGTCTGAAGAAAGTGCAGCATATTTTATTTCTCTCATTTCATTGATTGTTTTTTCATTAATTAATCGTCTTTTAGGGGAGAACTCGGTAACAGAACTTTATTGGTTTACCCTACTTTTTATGCTCTATGGCTTTACTATTTATATAAGAAATATCTATTCCACTTTTTGGGAAAGTGGTATTGGAAAAATAGTAATATCAGCCATGTTTTTTCTTGGAACAACATTAAGCTTATCTCTGTCGAGTTCGTTGATAAACAGTAGCTTTGAAGTCACTTCTACTCCTTTTCTATATACACAATCAATTTTATCAATACTCATTGCTCCATTAGTTATATCACTATTCTTTGGAATAATAGGTGTGTTTTCTCTTCCTGTTTCAATGATACTTTTTACAACTGATAAATTGTCATTTTCTGTAAAATCGATATTTACTTTTTGGTTCGAAAAAACACGTAGCTATAAAGAAATCAGCGCTTTAGCATTCATTGGACGAATTCTTTCATTTGTTTGTATTTTATCTTTTTGTTGGTCATTTAACGGGAATAATATTTGGTATACCAATCAACTAGAAACAATTGCAAAATGGTATGCATATAACATTGAGATGGAAGAATTTTCTCACTGCCAACTTACTAAAGGTGAGAAAGTTCGTTATGTAAATAAATCAATAATTGTGATCGGTTATAAAGAAAATGAGTCATATAAGTTTAAAACAGATGTTTGCAAACTTTAATAATTTTACTATTAGGATGTAATTACTTTGCCAAAAAGAACCAATGATTATCAACGACTTGTTGTGGCTATAAACCAACACCTTGCATCGTCAAATGCGACAGTGACAGAATCTAAAATGTTATGGGACCCTTTATCCGAACAGGACAGAGAAATAGACATTTTAATTGAAGATAGCTCAGGCCCTTATAAAGTAATTATAGGTATTGAATGCACTGCCAAATCACGCCCAATTGGTGTACAAACAATGGAACAATTAATTACTAAACACAAAAATGTCGGTATCCAAAAAACCGTAATTGTTTCAAAATCAGGGTTTGCAGTATCAGCAAAAAAATATGCTGAAAAAATGCAAATCGACGCCATATCTTTTGGCCAAGCATTGACGCAATCTTGGCCTTCATATTTAAATAAAGCTAAGAATCTTCATTTGGTATTGAAGTCTACGACTATAGATAACATTGAATTCGATGTTACCTTTTTAGAAGATGCAGATAAGGTCGAGTTTTCTTTAAAAACTAGAGTATTACTAGAAGATAATGAATCTATCTTTATCTCCGATTATGTATATGGTTTACTGCAAAACTCGCCCAGAACTTTGCTCAACGACAGAAAACGATTTAACGATATCTCATTTGAAAACGAATTGAAATTTACAGAAGAATGGAAGTTTAATCCAGAGATTACCTTAATTGATGAAAGTGGAATAAAAGTTTCCTGCTCAAAACTTATTGCAGAATGCACTTTAATAAATTCAACATCACCAAAAACTTTAACTTATGAGGAGTTTAACGGGAAACCAATTGCATATGGAGTAAATGCTGGACAAGGTATTAACAACGACACAGATATCGCTGTTACTGCGTCAGGTGATGAAAACACAGTATCCATGACATTTAATATAAATGCGCCATCAGGATTAAACCTCAGATAGATTTACCAATGTAAATATTAAGATGTCATTAATGTAGTTTAAGTAATGCTTTTGAATGATAGTTAGACCTTTATTAAAAGGTACCTAACATGAATAATTTAGAGTTTGAGCTTCTTAATGGTTACTTAGAGCAGTTATCATTTAAAACCCAAAATACCATCAATGAACTACAGCTAGTTAAACGATATATTGATGGGTTTAAGTCACAGCTAACAAAGCGAGACATCTCAGAGCAAACCCGAGCAAATATTCCGGAACAAAAACTGAGTATTGAACAAGCTCAAACACGTGATAAACAGCCTAGTGATTTAATTAGAATCAAAGAGGTTATGAGCATGACAGGACTATCAAGATCTTCAATTTATACTCAAAAAAATAAAGGCGAATTCCCTAGACCAATACAATTAACTTCTCACTCGATAGCATGGGTTAGAGCAGAAGTTGAACAGTGGATTTTTGATAAGATAAACAACAGATAATCTTGTCAATAAATCATAGGGCTAAATTGTACTTCAATCAAACCTCAAATTGTTCGTAAAACAAACAAGTCTTGCAAAACTTTATCCATGAACTACTATGTAAAATCATTGTTTTGTTTAAAAATCAAACAAAAAAAATAAAAAGGAATTTTTAAAATGGAAATTATTTATAATTGCAAATTACGTTTTCAACGGAGAGTAGTAAAGGATTCAATAAAGACTTTAGCCAAAATACTACAATTACCTGAGTTTTATGAAGACATAGAGTCAACTGGACAATTTTTTAATACCAACTATACCAGTAAAGAAATTTCAGACCTTATAAAAGGAATTGCTAGCTCTGATACAAAAATTTTGGTTCAGCATTACTTCCCTCCTTGGTATAAGAAACCTAAGTATAAAACCACCAATGCCTTTGTATCACCTTTTTATCCTAATAAAATAAACTTGTTAGGTCACAGATTAAACCGTAAAAAAGAAAGCATGGTTGGCACCATTACTCATGAATTTGTTCATTGTGTAGATGGACTTGAAGAAATTCCAAATAGAGCTATATTTGGTTTTACGCATTCTGGTCAATCAAATACTTCACAAAATGCCTTTGCCGCACCAAATCAAATTGGAAGAATTGGCAGTTCTTATAGTAACGATTTCACTAAGCACACTACACCGGAAAATAATACAGATCCCGATCAAATTGATAATGCCGAAAGCAATTCCAATCTCTCTAAGTTGGAATATATATCCGTAGGAAAAAAAGGACGTTATGCTACCAAAGGAAAATACAGGTATTCCAAAAAAGATCTGAATAGTCTTGTCACACACCTTAGAGACACCAAGTGTAAAAAATTAGCAATCTACTTTCACGGTGGTCTCGTAAACGAAAGTGAAGGTGCAGAAGCAGTAAGAAGAGTCATAGATAATATTTCACCTACAGAAAATACAAATGATTTTCATGCTATTGGTTTTATCTGGAAAACGGGGTTAAAAGAAACAATAGTAGAAAACCTCTCTGATGTATTCAGTTCAGGCTTAGGTTATATGCTACTTAGAATTCTAACTAAGATTATTGGTCAACATGTTGATAAAGGCAATGACGACTTTAGTTACCATCAAGTAGACAATTACTTTTACGGTCGTGAAGTTTATCCTTCATTAGATAGTGATCAAAAAGCTATTTTTTCTGGATTTGAAAATGATCCTGACAAACTTCTACGAAGCTTAGAAAAAAAAGTAGAAGAAGAATTAGCTGTTTTAGATTTAGATGAGAATAACTTATTACACTGGCAAAACATTCCCAAGGAAACAGTAACAGTATCCTCGGATTTATATCAGGCCATAGAGAATGACTTAAATGATAAAGAACAAAAAGGAGCTTTAGGATTAAGAAGAGTTATATTGATTGCTAAGGTACTATTTAAGGTCGTTACTAGATTAAGAAACGGAACACATCACGGCGTTCATGCGACAATCGTAGAAGAAATATTTCAAAAGTTTTTCGTAGCAAATATTGGACGAAAAGTTTGGGGGAGCATGAAGAAAAAAGCTGAAAGTATGTGGGAGCTAGGAAATCCTGGTGGTGATTTACTATCAGCTCTAAGCGAAATTGAAGGGTTGCAGTTAGAGTTGATTGGGCATAGTGCAGGAGCAAATTGTATAGGAGAATTAATAAGTAAAATATCTTCAAAGAATAGTCAAATAAACATTAACAACTGCATATTGATGGCTCCAGCAACAAACTATTTAGAATTCAAAAACACCTATATAAAGCATAGAAATAAATACAGAAAGTTAACAATGTTTGCAATGGATGACAAGAGGGAAAGGAATGATGTACTGTTGGATGATTATCCGATTCTCAAGTATATATACCCTTCTTCACTTCTGTACTTTATTTCAGGTGTTCTAGAGAATAGTTCTTCTGAGTTTCCAAATAAGTCTGACCAACCAATTACCGGAATGACCCGTTACATTAATAGAAACTCAACTTATAACAATAATCACTATCAAGATTTTAGAGATTTTATTTCTGCTGCTCCAGAGAATGAAATAATAGTAACCAATGATATTGTTGATCATGGAGATTTTGATAATGATGAAGAAGTAATACTGCCTAAAATAAAAAAATTGATTCATTCATAGCTATAATGGATCAAAACATCTACTGGGCGATTATTGTATTTCTAACTGTTTATCATATTGTTAAACCGCATGTTAAGTGACTTTAACTATATTAAGCAACTGACTTGTAATCAGTAGGTCGCCAGTTCGACTCCGGCAGTC
>TARA_R110000737_G_scaffold33607_1_pt1 | contig 23485 bp, 20 predicted proteins | sample TARA_R110000737 | Tara Oceans TARA_R110000737 (sample SAMEA4398027) | marine metagenome | biome: Polar Biome; feature: [SRF] surface water layer (ENVO:00010504); material: water (ENVO:00002006), including particulate matter (ENVO:01000060) such as... | depth 5 m | reverse complement strand
GCAACTTAAAAATAAGTTGCGCCTTTTTATAGATCCTAGCAGGGTTAAAAGTTTAAAGTCAATCCAAAGGTCAATGGATATACTTCCGTTGTTTTATCAGTGTCAAAAAGGGGTAAAACGCTATAGTTAACAAAAGCTCCAAAGTCTCCGTATCCAACTCGTCCCGTTAAATCAAGTTTAAATGGATTTAAGGCATAGGTTCCTTTAACAATTTCCTTAAACTGGTCTCCATCGATTTTACCAACTCTTTTCACTCTAGAAGATAAACGAACGCCTCCAATTACTCCGGCAGCCAAATAAACGCCTTTATCATTATTTTTATTTGTGTTGAATTCCAACATCAAAGGAATTTGAAGATATGCCGCTCTAAGCTTGTTTTTTGTATAGTCTTGCGGAGAAACGACACCAACGATTGTATCAACCGAATCCATTAGAATATAATTATTATTAAATGCGAACTGATTAAAGTTAAATCCTATTCCCGTTGTAAGACCAACATAGTTTTGAATAATCTTCAATTTTTTCTCTGCAATATTCAGGTTAAAGTAAATTGAGTGTGCCGGGTCGTTCTCCCAATATTTGTATCCTGGAAATTTCGCGCTTCCTGATCCGTTCGTCATAACGTTGAACCCGAAATCCAATCCAGCCCAGTGAGCTTCGTTATGACCTTTTGGTTCTTTTGGCGCAGCATCTATCGTATCGTTCTTAGATACTAATATAACTTCTACCTTTTTCATATTAAACCGCGTAGTGTCGGATTCTTCTTTTGGAGTCTTTGGTGTTTCAGGTGTCTCCGGTACTTCTTGCGCAAAAATTCCAGTTGAGAATACTAATGCGCTAATTAAGAATATATTTTTCATGTTTTTCTGTTTTATTTCCTGTAAGACTGTTAGCCAACCAAAAAGTTACAATTCAACATAAACTTTTTACAAATCAATAGTATTTGCTGCATTTTTTATTTTCCAAATTATCTCTATCTTAGTAGAGAAAGAAATAACACTATGGGAAAATTCAGCATTAAAACCGGAAAAAACGGAGATTTATACTTTAATTTAAAAGCAGGGAACGGTCAGATAATTTTGGCAAGTCAAGGTTACTCATCTAAAAGTGCATGTGAAAATGGTATTGAATCCGTAAGAACAAACTCAGCAGACGACGCTCGATTTGAAAGAAATGAAGCCAAAAACGGTCAACATTATTTCAATTTGAAAGCAACGAATGGCCAAGTAATTGGTAAAAGTGAAATGTACACAACAAAAGATGCTATGGAAAATGGTATCGCCAGTGTTGGGAAAAATGCTCCTGATGCTTCTGTTGTCGTTGAAGACTAGTTTCTTTTCTGTCTTGAAACATTAATCGTTCTAACAAAGTTGTTGGAACGATTTTTTTTGATTTAGACTTCGCTATGAAGAAGGGTCATTCCCAATTATCTAAGAAGTCATCCAAACTTCTTCTGTCTTTTTTATTAGGTTTACCCTCACCATATTGGCGATAAGTTGATTGCGCAGCTTGATATAGTTTAAACTTCTCTAATTCTTCAATTGGCGTTATATCCGTGATACAATCCTTTACCAAAGGAGCGCCTACTCTCTTTTCTATAATACCAATTACTTTGTAGGAAAAAGTCGCCGTATTTTTTGAAATTGAGATTACATCTCTAACATTAACATCTTTAGACGGCTTGACTTGCGCTCCATTGAGCTTCACTTTGCCTTTAGATACCCACTCAGAAGAAATGGATCTTGTTTTCGCTAAACGAACACACCAAACGTATTTATCTATTCTCAATTTCTTCTCGCGTCTTTTTAGGTAAACTTTCTAAAATTAAATCATATGAATGATCAATAAGTTCTAGGATAAAACTATCCTCAAGGGAATCGATAGTGGATACTGTGTTCCATAAACGCTTATTCATATGATATCCTGGGATAATTTCCGAATATTGTTCTCTTAGCTCAATTGCTCTTTCAGGATCACATTTAAGGTTAATGCTTGAAAAGCTATTAATATCTGTCAAGGCAAACATCTTATTTCCCACCTTAAATACAAGGGTATTAATGTCAAAAGGCAGATGTTCTGTAACACCTGCCTTTTGTAAACAATATTCTCTGTACTCTTCTAAAGTCATATTTTAATGTAACCCCGGAGCATTGTCATAATGACCTAGGTTGTATAACATTCTAGCGTGCTCGCGCAAAGCAATACCAAATGTCTTAAAACTATTGTAAGGGATGTTGTATTCTTTCGCCGTTTCACTAACGATCTTCGAAATATCTGGATAATGAACGTGACAAATGTTTGGAAACAAATGATGTTCAACTTGGTAATTCAAACCACCAACATACCATGAGAAAAATTTTGCTCCTGGTGCAAAATTCGACGTATTGTACATTTGACTTACCGCCCAATCCGCATCGATATTTCCAGATACATCCGGAGCTGGATAATTGCTTGAAGGCACACAATGAGCAGGTTGGAAAATAATTCCTAACCAAACACCACAAATAAAGTGCATTGTAAAAAAGCCTGCTAGAATAACCCAAGGAGAAATGCTTGAAAAATACAAGGGTAGCCCAACGATTATTCCAACATATAGGACTTTCGAAATAATAAGCCCAATCAATGCCTTATTATAAGTCATGCCTTGTGTTTTAAGCAAATCCATTCTTTTATATCTTTCCAATTGCTTGAAGTCTTTAGTCGTAAACCAAAGAATTGTCATCATTCCATATAAAAACCAAGCATACAAATGCTGGAATTTATGTGCAGACCTTCTTTCCTTGTGAGGAGAAAAGCGCATTACTTTTCCTGGATCAATATCCTCATCTATTCCGTCAACATTGGTAAAGGTATGATGCAGAACATTGTGTTGGATTCTCCAATTCATCCCGCTTCCGCCTATAGCTAGAATAATTAAACCCACCCATTTATTGACATTGTCATTTTTAGAATAGGCTCCATGATTTGCATCATGCATCACCGATAAACCGATGCCAGCCATTCCAAACCCCATGATTACCCAAGCTAAATATCCTAAAAGATTTGAATCTATAACTGTAACTATAAGGGCAAAAGGAATGAAATACATTGAAAACATAATAATGGTTTTAGTAACCATTTTAGCATTTCCATGTCTTGATTTTCCTGTAGTTTTAAAATAATCCATAACCCTGGATCTGAGAGTTTTATAAAACTCCTCATTATGGTTTTCTGAAAATTTTATTTCAGAATAATGTAAATTCGTTGTACTCATACGGTTGCAAAGTTAATCTATTATTACTCATGGCGAACCACATATTAACAAATACAAACAGATTTTGTGCTTAAATGGTAAAAAAAACACAAACAAAATCACTCTATTTTCACTTTGATTAGTTATGACTTTCAATAACTTTGTCACACAAATCTTTTTCAATGGATAATAAATCAAATAAACCGTATTGTGTTGATATTTATAATCGTAAACGATTAAAAACCTTGGCTGTTAATGTCGGGCCTGTTGGTATTGGAGGTGAAAACCCCATTCGTTTACAATCGATGACAACCACTAATACGATGGATACAGATTTATCAATTCAACAATCGGCACGTATGATTGATGCTGGTTGCGAACTAGTGAGATTAACAGCTCCAAGTAAAAATGAAGCTTATAACTTAAAAAACATCCGCGAAGGCTTGCAAAAACTTGGATATAAAGCGCCGCTTGTAGCTGATATTCACTTCACACCAAATGCAGCTGAAATTGCAGCTGAAATAGTTGAAAAAGTTCGAGTCAACCCAGGGAATTATGCCGATAAAAAGAAGTTCGAGGATATTATTTACACCGATGAGGCCTATTCTTCCGAACTTGAAAGAATTGAATTAAAATTTACACCATTAGTTCTTCTCTGTAAAGAGAAAAAAACAGCCATGCGAATTGGTACAAATCACGGATCACTTTCCGATCGTATATTATCGAGATATGGCGATACACCGCTTGGAATGGTAGAATCCGCTATGGAATTTATCCGTATTTGTGAAAAACACGACTATCATGAATTAGTAATTTCCATGAAAGCGAGTAATACCGTTGTTATGGTGCAAGCCTATCGTCTATTAGCCGCAACAATGTTAGAAAATGGACGTTGCTATCCTTTGCATTTAGGAGTTACTGAAGCTGGTGATGGTGAAGATGGTCGAATCAAATCTGCCGTAGGCATAGGTGCTCTTTTGGAAGACGGCTTAGGTGATACTATACGTGTTTCACTTACGGAGGAACCCGAATTTGAAATTCCCGTTGCTCGAAAATTGGCCGAAAAATATAAGAACCAAAATAACATTCACATTATAAATTATAATTCGGCGCTAACGTATTCACCATATTATTACGAAAAGCATCACGGTATAGAACACCACAATATTGGTGGCTCCCATGTTCCAGTAGTTTTCGCAGATCTTAGTGGAAAGGACGCTATAAAGCCTGCTAATTTTTTTGGGTTTGGTTATACCTATTCCATCGAATTGGACAAATGGAATTTGATGGACCAAGCCGCCGATTACGTTTATATTGGAGAAAATGAAATAAACTTTGAGGTTCCTGGCACCCTTGGTGTTGTTGTAGATTACAATAAATGGTTGTCGCATTATCAAAATAAAAGCGGTTATTACCCCTTGACTTCTGAGCTTATAGATGTTCCTGGAAATTATTTCTTTCAACCAAAGGGTGAATTTATAGTGTCCGAAGATCTTAAAAATCATCCTAATGCCATCTTTATTTTAACGACCAAGTATGACAATAAAACTCAAGTTTTTCGCAAAATTATCAATGAATTAGCGAATTATGGGTTAAAAAATCCTATTATACTTCGTTACGAATATGATTTAGCCGATGAAGAAACGTTTCAATTATACAGTTCTAGCGATGCTGGAAGCATACTGATTGATGGTTTCGGTGAAGGTTTGTGGATTACAGCTAACCAACCTATCAAAACAATTAACGCAACTTCTTTTGGAATTCTTCAAGCTACACGAACGAGAATTTCTAAAACGGAATACATTTCTTGTCCTTCTTGCGGAAGGACCTTATTTGATCTACAAGAAACAACAGCCAAAATTCGAAAACGAACGTCTCACTTAAAAGGTTTGAAAATTGGTATTATGGGATGTATAGTAAATGGCCCCGGAGAAATGGCAGACGCTGACTACGGTTATGTAGGAACTGGCCCTGGAAAAATAAATCTATACAAAGAAAAAACTGTTGTTGCCAAAAACATTCCAGAAGAAGAAGCTGTTGAGGCTTTAGTAGAATTAATAAGAAAAAATGGTGATTGGATAGAGGCTAAAGACTAATTGTTTTATTCTATTCTGTTGAATATCAGATATTCAAACTATATTAACTAAACAAAAGATCTAATCTTAAAAAACACTTGTTCTATTGCGCTATCTCGAGTTGGGGCCCTATATGTCCTTTGAAAAACGCAATTAGGGCGAGAAATCGACTAAAACAGCCCTGTTGTCGTCCAAAAAAGTGTTTCACGTGAAACTAACGACCCAAATGAATTAAAATCACAGAAATGTCACTTGGAGATACGCCACTCACTCGACTTGCTTGACCAATTGTAGCAGGTCTTATTTTTGTCAACTTCTCTCTAGACTCAAAACTCATGCTTTCCATTTTCAGGTAATCGAAATGATCTGGTATCAATAAATTCTCTAAACGATTTTGTTTATCAGCCATTTCTTGTTCTCTCGCCAGGTAACCTTCGTACTTCACTAAAATTTCCGCTTGTTCAACAGAGTCAGCATGAATACTATTCATGACAGAAGCCTTTTCTTTTACTGCTGGACTCATTTCAAAAATGTCGTCCATCGACACATGCGGCCTAGTCAACAGTTGATTTATTTTGACTTGCTGACTAATCGGAGAGCTTTCGCGACTTTCTAATACTGGATTCGCTAGTTCAGGAGGTATGCCTTCGCTTCGCAAAAAACCAATCATTTCTTGTGTAGCTTTAACTTTTAGATTAACCTTTTCAAGCATGTCATCTCCAATCATGCCCAAAGAGTGCGCTAATGGAGTTAAACGCACATCGGCATTATCCTGGCGCAACAACAATCTATATTCAGCACGACTTGTAAACATTCGATATGGTTCCTGCGTTCCTTTCGTTATTAAGTCATCTATTAAGACGCCAATATAAGCTTGATCCCTTCCTAAAATAAATGGCGCCTTTTCTTGAACTTTGAGTGCGGCATTTGAACCGGCCATCAATCCCTGGCATCCTGCTTCTTCGTAACCCGTGGTTCCATTAATTTGTCCTGCAAAATAAAGACCCTCGACAAGCTTTGTTTCTAAAGTATGTTTCAATTGTGTTGGCGGGAAATAATCGTATTCAATAGCGTAACCCGGCCTAAACATTTTCGCTTTTTCGAACCCTGGTATTGCTTGCATTGCTTTCAACTGAACTTCTTCTGGCAAACTAGTACTAAATCCATTCACATAAATCTCAACAGTATTCCAACCTTCTGGTTCAACAAAAATTTGATGTCTATCTTTATCAGCAAATCGATTAATCTTATCTTCTATACTAGGACAATATCTAGGTCCAGTACTTTTAATCGCTCCATTAAACATCGGCGATTTGTCGAAACCAGTTCGAAGCAAATCATGTGTTTCGATATTAGTATATGTTATCCAGCAATTTCGTTGTTCAGTTAAAGGAGAAGTATTAGTGTAACTAAACTTGCTCGGTTTAGTGTCTCCAGGTTGAACTTCCATTTTAGAATAATCCAAAGAACGACCATCAACTCTTGGGGGTGTGCCTGTTTTCATTCTACCGGCTTCGAAACCCAACTTCACCAAATCCGCTGTAATTCCCGTTGCAGCCTTTTCGCCCACACGCCCACCGCCGAATTGCTTTTCGCCAATGTGAATTAAACCATTCAAAAAAGTGCCATTCGTCAAAACAACAGACTTCGCTCGAATGTCTATTCCCATTGCGGTCTTTACACCAACAACTTTTCCCTGCTCCACAATCAAACCAGTTGCCATGTCTTGCCAAAAATCAACATTCAGATTTCTTTCCAAAAGAAGTCTCCACTCTTCTGCAAACTTCATTCGGTCATTCTGTGTTCTCGGAGACCACATCGCCGGTCCTTTTGAAAGATTCAACATACGGAATTGAATAGCACTCAGGTCAGACACGATTCCCGAACCGCCTCCCAAGGCATCAATTTCCCGAACAATCTGTCCCTTTGCAACACCACCCATTGCTGGATTGCAACTCATTTGAGCAATCGTATTCATGTTCATCGTAACAAGTAACACGGAGGCGCCAAGGCGTCCAGCAGCATCCGCCGCTTCACAACCTGCATGACCACCACCAATTACAACAACATCATATTCTTTCAACATATCTTTTGTTTCACGTGGAACAAAATTACTCCTACTAAACAGAGTAACCAAGCATAAAAAAAGGTTTCACGTGAAACCTTCTCTTTTCCCTAAATAAAAATCCTCTTTTATCCTCATTTGGACGACCTCATCGTCCGTCTTATCACCATAACCACATAGGTGTAAAACCCCATGAATAATTACTCGGTCGAGCTCCGCTTCAAACCCAACACCTAATGATTTAGCGTTGTCTTTTACACGGTCCACACTAATAAATAAGTCACCACTTAAAACCTCTTCCTCACAGTAATCAAACGTAATAATGTCAGTGAAATAATCATGGCCAAGGTGTTTAACATTCATATCCAAAAGCTCATCATCGGAACAGAAAACTACAGCTAACTCACCTAAACTAAAACCTTCATTCCTCACAGAAAAAGATATCCAATTTTCGAGCTGCTCTTGATTTATTCCAAATGGTGTCAAGGACAACCAATCGATGCTAAGCATTACGTTTAAAATAAATCGCTACTTCGCGACCTTCATTTTCAAACTCAACTTCGTCGGCTAGATGTCGCATAAGATAAATTCCTCTGCCGTTTTCTTTCTCTATATTCTCCGGAGCTGTTGGGTCAGTAACACTATTAAAGTCAAATCCTGGACCTTGATCTTTGACCACAAAACAAAGCTCTTCTTTATTCTGTGCTACCTTCACATAGACCTCTTTAGATCCATCTCCGCTATTGCCATGAACAACTGCATTGTTGAATGCTTCTGTTACGGCAATCAAAACATTCCCATAATTGTCTTCGCTTACGCCAGTCGTGTTACAAATTCGATCTATTAAACCCTCGACATTTGGTAGATGGTCAAAATCTGATGGTACACCAATTTCTTCTAGAACAGTAAATCCTTCTTTCATAAATCCTGTTATCACATTGCCAAATTGAAATACTGATTAGCCTTATCCTTATAGTATTTTCTAAACACAGGATCAACCGAACGCATTAATTCAACTTGCTTCAATTTTTCCTTGTTATACTCTTCAAAACGAATTTGGTTACCAAAACCTCTATCTTTTCCTGATTGAGATTCTCTTTTCTCTTCGAAACCCCTCTCCATGAGTGCCTTTTCACTTTCCAACAATCTTGTAAGTATTTCCTTTTGGCGGGTTATCAATTGTGACGAAAAGTTCTTATTCAATAGATCCCTTTCCTGCTTGTCTAATTCATTTATCAACGGATTCAATCCATTTCCTTGGCCTTTACCTTCTTTATTAAGCTCATCTCGCAGCTGCTCTAATCGCTGACGAATCGCAGATTGCTCAGCAGCCATTTTAGAAATTTGTTTGTTTCCCATGCCAGGCATTGGATCTCCTTCTGATCCTCCAGGACTTTGACCTCCCGGTGAATCTCCCGGTTTTTTCCCTCCTGGGCTCTTTCCTTTCTCCATGGCTTCCAACTGCTTTTTAAGCATTTGCTTCATATCAGACATGCCGGGTTTACCAACACCGGGTTTAGGCTTACCTTTGCCACCAGGTTTATCACAACTTCCGGAACCGGGCTTGCTTTCACGAGCGGCTTTCTGCATACTTTCTAAACTTTCATTAAGCAAGAGTGCCAAATTATTATAGCTAGTCATGACATACTGCTGGTGTTGACCCATTTCATTCTTTCTATGCTCATCGATATCTTCTAAACTCAAAGAATGATTCTTTTTTATTTCATTTAACTCAGCATCCACAAATGATGCAATTTTAGGTTGTCTTTTAGCCAAAGCCTCTAATGAATCCCTGACCATTTTCGTATCGTCAATAATCGAACGTTGCTTGCGACCATGCAATTTATAATTCGGGTCACTATCAATCACCTTGGCAAACTTTTTCATTACACTCTCCTGATCGAAAGACAAAGTCATAAGGTTTTTCAAAATTCTTCTCAACATCACAATGTCCTCACCTTCTTGTTCAGCATTTGCCTCTTCTTGCATCTTATTTAAATCCTCCGCAAGTTTTTCTAAATCTTCGGCAGATTGTTGTTGCTTCTCACCAGCTTTACTTTTCTTGTTTTTATCAAGACCCTCTGAAGCGTCTTTCATTTCCTCTGTAATCTTCTCTTTGTCCTCTTTCTTTTCATCCAAATTCATCGGTCGCTCCAATTCATCATTCAGCTTTTTCAACTGTTCCAAATCGTCTTTGATGTCCTCAAACTTCTTGTTTAGTTCATCTTGTTTTTCTTTTCCTTTTTCACTGTTCAATTTATCTTTCTCAAGTTCGTCCTTTAGTTTTCTTTGTTCATCAGCCAAATCCTTCAACTCCTTTTCAATATCATCAATCTTCTCATTCACCTGAAGTTTTTTAAGCATTTCAAGGCTCCTATCTAATTGCTTATTTCTGTCCTCAGCATTTTGATCCAATTTATTTAACTCATTCTGGATTTGATCTTTATTCTGGGCTTTCATCAACTCTTCAAGTTTCTTCAGCAACTCCATCATTTCATCATCCATCAACTCCTTCATCAACTCTTCAATCTGCGCTTGCTTTTCAAGCAATAAAGGGTCCATCTCTGACAATTGGTCTTTCTCTTGAACACTCTTCTCCATATTTTGCTGAAGGTTCTGAAGCGATTTGTTTAACTCCATTTGATCGGCCTTGAGCTTATCTAATTGGTTTTTAGCCTTCCAATCAATTGATTTACTGTTCATTACATCCTTTTTCAGACGTTCCACATTCTTTTGGAACTCTTTTGCTTTATTTAGCAAAGCCGCAAGATCTTCTTTGGTTTGTTCTTGGTCTTTTTCACGGTCTTCGTTCAGTTCCTCTAAAGTAGGTAGTTGGTATGTAAACATTTGACTGCGAGAAGTTTTACTTCCATTCACTCCGTCATTGTCGCCGACTACGAAATAATATTCTATTCTATCTTCTATTTGAAGTTTTTCACGTCTGAAATCCACTCCAAAATCAAAAGGGAGATCAGTTCCCTTTGGAGACAAAACTGATAATCTTTCTTCTCGTGTTTTACCATCTTTATTTATTACTTTATAAACAAAGGTCAGAGCACTAAGTCCATAGTCATCTGATATATTACCAGAAAAGAAACGTAACCCGTCACTTACTGTATCCTTTACCTCTTTAACTATTATAGACGGAAAAGCATCCCGAATGGAGATAATAGACATTTTCGTTGAGTCTATTTTGCCAGACTGTTTATTCTCCAATTTCACTTTTAGAGATAAATCATTTCTTATGGTTCGTTTAAGCTTAAAGCCATCTGTCGTGAATATTTCACTCTTGCTGCCGTCATTAACTGTGACTTTCTTAGTGTTCTTTGTTAAGAAAGACCATTCAATTAATGTACCCTCCGGAACATTCAAGTCTCCAGAATTCTGAACAACTTCATCCTTTCTGCCCAAATAACTTGGGTAATGGATTTTTGCTTCTAACTTGCCAATGGTCGATTTTGGGAGGATATTAATTGAAAACTCTTCGGATTTAAACCCGTTCGCTTCAAAGTAGAAGGAAACATTATCAGATAACTTTGCCAGCGTATATTCTGCCTCGTTCTTCGTTTTCCAATTCATCAAAAACTTGCCTTGTTCCGAAACCAAATACACTTTGTCCGGGATAGCTGAACCAATAATTTTAACATCTACGGGTGCATCCTCTCCTTCTTCGATAATCAATTTATTATTCTGCAAAAGGAATTTGAACGGTGCTTCAGGAACAAATTCTTTATTATAGTTTACCACCCTTTCTGTTCCCTGAGTCAGTATTTTTGGAGCAATGACAGCTATTCCTAGCAAGATAATAAACAGAGGGATCAACCATTTCGCGTGCTTTCTGTTACTTGATAAATCTATGGCGTCACCAAAATTAAACACACCCAAAGCATTAGAGCGCTGAACAACACTTGCGCGAATAAGTTCAAAATTTCCTTCGTTACCCGTTTCATTCAACTGAAGTGTATTAACCAATCGGTCTGATATTTGAGGAAAGAAAGAACCTATAATACTAGCCGCTTGATTTCTATTAATTCTTTTACCAAATGAGCTCAGCTTTATTAAGGAGGTCAAAAGATACCTGCCGAATATATATAGGTTCACACCGATAAATCCGAAAAATAACACGCCACGAACATAAGAGTTAAATCGCCCTATGTATTCCAAAAAAGTAACCAAAAGGAATGAACCCAACAAAACACCGATAAAAAGGATAAGACCTTTTATGATTTCGTTCTTATAATATTTTCGAATAAACGAATCAATTTGTTGAATCAAACGATCGAATGCAGACATAGTAAAACTGGTATGAACCTACTAAGATAGAACAATGGATAGTAAAAATGGTACAACTTTAAAATAATTAACAATCTATAGTAGGAAGCCCTTCTAGGTGAAAAGCTTATCTTTGCGGAAAATTACTCAGCATGTCAAATAAAGTTCGCGTAAGATTCGCTCCCTCACCAACTGGTCCCTTACACATCGGTGGTGTTAGAACTGCGCTTTACAATTATCTTTTCGCTAAAAGCAATAACGGTACTTTCCTTATACGTATTGAGGATACCGACCAAAACCGTTTCGTTCCTGGTGCACAAGAATACATCATGGAAAGTTTGGCTTGGGCAGGCATTATACCTACCGAAGGACCAGGTTTGGGTGGAGAATATGGTCCATATATTCAGTCGGAAAGACAAGAAATGTACAGACCATACGCTGATAAGTTAATCGTAAGTGAAAATGCTTATTATGCCTTTGATACTTCTGAAGAGCTCACAACTATGCGTGACAACACAAAAAATGCAGGAATGCCGAACTGGCAATACAATAGCATTACACGTTCATCGATGGTTAATTCATTGACATTGCCAAGTGAAGAAGTTCAGCGCCGATTAGAGGCTGGTGACCCTTATGTTATTCGTATGAAAATGCCTCGCAATCAAGATGTTCGTTTTGAAGATATGATACGCGGGTGGGTTGTTGTAAATACAAACAACTTGGATGATAAAGTTCTTTTCAAAAGCGATGGAATGCCAACCTATCATTTGGCAAATATCGTTGATGACCACACAATGAAGATTTCACACGTTATTCGTGGTGAAGAGTGGTTGCCATCCGCTCCATTGCATGTTTTATTGTATCAAGCTTTTGAATGGGACGCTCCTCAATTTGCCCATTTACCATTAATACTTCGTCCTGATGGAAAAGGAAAACTTTCCAAAAGAGACGGAGATCGTTTAGGTTTCCCCGTATTTCCTTTAAATTGGACAACAGCAGATGGTGAATTATTTTCTGGATACAGAGAAGCTGGCTATTTGCCAGAAGCATTCATAAACATGCTTGCATTCTTAGGGTGGAATCCTGGAACTCCGCAAGAGATTTTCTCTTTGGAAGAGCTTGTTGCTTCATTTTCATTTGATAGAGTTTCTAAATCGGGAGCTAAATTCGACGCAGATAAAACACGTTGGTTCCAACAACAATACTTGAAAGCTCTGGATAATAGCATTATAGGACAAGAGCTTCTTTCACATTATCCTACAGTTTCTTTAGGTCGACTAATAGAGGTGGCACGGTTGATGAAAGAGCGCGCGGTTTTCGTGTCGGATATCGTAACCGAAGGAGACTACTTAATCAATAAACCTTCAGAATTCGACGAACAAACCGTATCTAAAAAATGGAAAGAAGAAAGTGCTGGTATAATGAAAGAATGGTTAGCAATACTTTCATCACTTTCAGATTTCACAACTGACAATATTGAAAAAGCATTCAAAACATTTTTGGAAGAAAAAGGATTGGGCTTTGGCGCAGCAATGCCTCAATTCAGACTTCTATTGACTGGAAAAGGTATGGGGCCAGGCATTTTTGAAATTGCTTCATTTTTAGGAAAAGAGGAATGTATAGAAAGAATGGAAACAGGTTTAAGTGAATTGAATTAGCCGTATGAAAAACACTATCGAGGTTAACGATATAAAGATATATGCCTACCATGGTTGTTTGGCTGAGGAAGGAAAAATTGGTGGAAATTATAGTGTAAACGTTTCAATTACCACTGACTTTTCTCTTTCAACACAAACCGACGACTTAGCTGATACTGTTGATTATGTTATGATTAACCGTATTGTTGAAGAAGAAATGCTCATCCGATCTAAATTGATCGAACATGTTGGTCAACGGATTGTAAATAGACTAAAAAAAGAAGTTTCGCGCATAGTATCTTTGAAAGTAAAGGTTATTAAACATTCTCCTCCCATTGATGGAGATGTAGCAAACGTTGCAATTATCATTGAAGAAACACTTGTTTAAGTAGATTTTTCATATATTTGCACCCACAAAAAAGGTCCTGTGGCCGAGCGGCTAGGCAAAGGTCTGCAAAACCTTGTACAGCGGTTCGAATCCGCTCGGGACCTCCAACTGAGAGAAAAACCCTTGATTTATATCGAGGGTTTTTTCGTTTAATCCCTTTTTAAAAACAAAAAACCCTGATGCACTAAGCAACAGGGTTTTTAGTCAGTTCATAGTTGTTGTAGTTATCGTATTTCTAAAGTCTTGTGCTGTTGAACAGGGTTTCCTGATTCGTCTTCAGCAGTTATAAAATATAAATAGGTTCCGTTTGGTACTTTTTCTCCACCCAAACTTCTTCCGTCCCATTTTGCATTCGGATCAGTTGAACTAAAAACGACATTGTTTTTCGAATTTAAAACCACCAGTTGGTAATTATACATTCCTGAAGATTGAACAAAAAACTCATCATTAACACCATCACCGTTTGGTGTAAAAATGTTTGGTAAGTTGATGAACTTAGCTGTAATCAATGGCTGATCAGATTTTTCTTCTTCAACTTTTTTGGTTTCTACAATAGGCTCAATTGTTGGCTTAGATTCTGAAACGGTGGGTTTTTCTTGAGGTTTAACAACAGGAGTGAACTCTGCTGGTTTTTTCATAGAAAGAATTGATTCCGGTGCCATAGGCGTAACTAGTTCTGTTACTGGTTGAACTATTTGATCATTCGAAATCTTTTGTGTTGAGCTTGTAGTTTCCTTCTTATTTGTAATATCTTGTTTTGAAATGTTCGTCGATTTGTTTTCTTTTTTAACATTCGGCTCAACAGTTGGAGAAACAACCATATTGTTCTTTTCTTTAGAAATTTCAGAAGTATCTGCCGTTTCTATTTTGTTCTCCGTTTTTTCTTCTTGAGAATTAGTAATCGCGAAATAAGTTATAGCAACAGTCGAAGCTGCCACAGCAATAATACCGGCGATTTTAGCAAGACCCAACCCCCCAACAACACCTGCGGTACCTGCGCCAATTTGAGAACTTATTCCTTGCCAAACTTGAGGGTTAACTTCAGAGCTATGCTCTCTAAGTTTCCCTGCTATTTCGTCTATAAATTTATCATTTGCCATATTGCAACTTTTCTAAACTATTCATTAAGTGTGTCCGAGCCCTTTTAAATTGCGACTTAGACGTGTTTTCAGCTATTTCTAACCTTTCTGCAATTTCACGGTGACTATATCCCTCAACTGCAAACAGGTTAAAAACTGTTCTATATCCTGGAGGCATCTGTTCAACGATTTTCATCAAATCAGCAGCTTCCATTCTTTCTAATATATAATCGTTGTTCTCTAGTCGATAATCTACATCGTCCATCGGAACATCGTATTTCGTTTTTTTATTCTTTCTTAATTGGTCCAAACAAGTATTTACAAATATTCGTCTTACCCAACCATCAAAAGACCCTTCGTTGTTATAATCCTTTAGATTGCTAAATAATTTAACAAAACTAATCTGACAAACATCTTCTGCTTCCTCCTTGTTACCAAGATATCTGATACAGATAGACAACATTTTTGGGGCCAAACTATCAAACAAACGTCGCTGTGCTACGGCTTCTCCTCGAATACATTTTCGTATTAAGCTTTCTCTATCCATTGTTATACAGCATACTTATGACCACAAAATTGACAAAAAGGTTGCACAAAAGAGAAATAAATGCTGTAAAAAAGTTATTTTTACTTTTTTCGTAATTGGCCTTAATGAAGTTTTTTACCCATTTTCTCTTATTGTTTTTTTGTATAACTAGTTTCACCGTTAATGCAACGCCACAATTAAAATACGGTGATTGGATAGGAAAACTTCAACTAAATAATTCCACAGAATTACCTTTTAGAATGGAAATAAACCCATTCAAAGAAACGTACTCGCTGAATATAAAAAACGGTGAAGAAATCATTCAACTTAATTTTAAGCAATACAAAGGTGACACCCTTGTGTATTCTTTTCCAGAATTTGATTCTGATTTGTACCTGCTAGTTACATCGACGAAAACGATTTCCGGTTATTGGCACAACAAAAACAAAAAAGGACGATATATCATTCCACTAACTGCTCACTTTTGCAAGGGTTTATTGTTTGAATGCAAAGCAACACGAGAAAAATCAAAAGAAAATATACCCCGAAAATGGAAAACAACATTTGAACCGCACTCAGAAGACATGTTTGCAGCAATTGGGTTATTCGATCAAAATGACAATAAATTATCTGGAACATTTCTGACAGAAACGGGTGATTTTCGCTTTTTAGATGGAAATATTTTTGGAGAAAAACTCTATTTGTCCTGCTTTGATGGATCTCACGCTTTTCTTTTTACAGCAGATTTAAAGAATGACACTTTGCTTGGTGAATTCTTTTCAGGGACGCATTACAAAACAACTTGGGTTGCTAATCCTGATGAAAACTATGAATTAAAAGATCCGAATGAGTTAACATTTGTGGTCAATAATGACAAGCTAACTTTCGATTTTAATGATATTGATCAACAAGCATTTCATTACCCAAATGAAAACTATAAAAGCAAAGTCACGATAATTCAAATTATGGGTTCTTGGTGTCCGAATTGTATGGATGAAACCCATTATTTTATGGATTTATACAAAAAATACCATGACCAAGGTTTAGAAATAATTCTAATTGGTTACGAAACTGGAGCTGATGAAACTGAATATGCCGAAAAACTAAAACGTCTGCAGTCAAGACATTCCATTCCATTTACTATGTTGATTGGTGGTGCTGCCAATAAAAACAAAGCTGCCGCAGATTTTTCAATGTTGAATCACATTATTTCTTTTCCAACATCTATATTCGTGGATAGAAAAGGAAACATAGAAAATGTTCACACCGGTTTTACAGGTCCAAGCACAGGACAGTATTACAATGAATACATGACAGAGACGGAAAACCTAATTAAAGAATTGCTAAAGAATTAAGAGCAAGCAATTTTGTTCACCCGATTCGCGTGACGACCACCTTCAAATTCCGTAGCTAAGAACAAATCCACCATTTCAATAGCTTCAGCCACAGAAACAAATCTTGCTGGTAATGCAATAATATTAGCATCATTGTGCTGACGAGCTAATGAAGCTAATTCAGGTTTCCAACAAAGTGCCGAACGAATTCCTGCATGTTTGTTTGCTGTCATATTAATTCCATTTCCTGACCCACAAATCAATATGCCCAGCATTCCTTTATTCTCTTCAACTTTTGATGCTACTGGATGACCGAAATCTGGATAATCGATACTGTCTGTAGAATAACAACCGAAATCCTCCATTTCATAGCCTTTCGCTGTTAAATGTTTCTTGATTTCTTGCTTCATTTCAAATCCTGCGTGATCGCATCCAATTGGAATAATTTTGCTCATTTTGCTCCTTTTTTTACAAAGTTACCTTTATTCACAATACCCGCAAGTTTCAAACAAATGGAGTTTTTCACAAAAGTTAAAGTACTGAACAGTATTAGTTTTTAAATTAAACATACAAACAGTAAATGTGAACTTTGTGTGAATAAAGTACTAACAAGTACTAACGGAATTATCTAGGAATATCAAATTATTATTCCAAACCAAAGTTCAGTTGAATTGTGCAAGGAAAGTTTTGGTGATTTGTTGTAAAGTTTCCCACCATCATTTTAGACCAATTGTTTATTTAAATCGCACTTTTTTACAAACATTGCACTTCTCAACAACAATGTTAATAACGTAGAAAGATTCCTTAAAATCAAAAGATTCTGTAACTTGGTCGTGTTCATAAAGAGGTTCATTAAAATGATAAGTCATATTTCAAATCTTTTTCTCGAAAGTTTTCGAACATATTAACAGCCCTAATAAACCATAATAAATTCTTTAAGTTTAAAATATTTAATATTCTTTATTATCAAAATCATTTTTACATACCTCATTTGTTTTCTGACGATTCATTTTGTATCTTCTCAAAACGACACGACTCAGGTCTTCAAAACGTACACGTATCCATCTGGAAATAAGTCTTCTGAAGGATCTTTTAAAAACGGAAAACCATACGGAACCTGGACAAATTTTTTCGAAAAAGGTCAAATCAGCAGCACGGGAAAATGGAATGAAAAAGGTCTCGATTCCGTTTGGACTTTTTACGATAACGAAGGTAAAATTTTGCGTTCCATTTCTTACGAACGAAATTTAAAAAATGGTGAGTACAAAGTTTTCGATTCATTGGAACTAATTCAATTTTTAGGATTCTATATTGACGATACTTTGCAAGGAACATTTAAACGCTATTTGAATGGAAAATTAATAGAAGAAGGAAATTACAAAGACGGACTTATTGACGGAAAATTTAAAGAGTTTGATCCAGAAAACGGTAATTTAATTTCACTCACAGATTTTAAAGATGGAAAAGAAGGTGATGGTATTGATATTAATCGAACTGTTGATGGAAAGAAAAATGGTCTCTGGCAAAAATACGATGACAAAGGAAATTTGATTCAACAGGAGGTATACTTGAATGGCGTTTTGGTAACGAATGAAAACAACGGAATACCATTTAATTTTGAGAAGGAATATTATCCCAATGGTCAACTGAAAACTCAGTATATGCTGAAAAACGGTTATAAAAATGGTATTCAAACGAATTATGATTCACTTGGGAGGCAATTAGCGGCCTTTTCTCATCGAAATGACACATTGCTAGCCAAAGGTTGGTTTAATAGCGACGGCACAAAGGATAGTTTATGGGAAAATTATTCGCCTGACGGTAAAATTAGTTTCAAAGGAAGTTACAAAGACGGTAAAAAAGACGGTTTGTGGATATACTATTTCGCTGATGGAAATGTGGAGCAAAAAGGACGTTACAGAGAAGATTTACCCAACGGAGAATGGGTTTGGTATTATCCTAATGGTCAAATTCGTCGACAAGAAAATTTCTACAAAGGTAAATACGAAGGAGAAGTAAAAGATTTTGACGAAGATGGGAATTTAACTCAAGATAGAAATTACGCTTTCAATACCCAAGAGGGAAAATCTTACTATTTTATTGGCGACCACGAAGAAAAGGGTGAAATGCAAAACGGTTTGCGCGAAGGAAAGTGGACGTATTATTTCAACGGCAAGAAAAAAGCTTTTGTTGGCAAATTTAAAGATGGTTTTCCAGAGGGCAAACACAAATATTGGTTTGGCAATGGCAGAAGAGCTTATGTGATGAAATATAAAAACGGAAAGCTACACGGCAAAATGATTGAGTACATAGAAACCGGTGGCGTGAACCATGTTTACATTTATAAAAATGGTCGTATTAAAACGATTGATGGTGAAGAAATTATTGAGAGGAAGATTACTCGTTAGTCCACAATCAACTCTAAATCAATCTGGCGTTTACGAAGGTGAACTTCATAAATTCGCACAGTAACCTTATCACCAATATTGTACGATTTCTTCGTTTTTCCACCAACAATTTGGAATTTATCCGCATCAAAAGAGAAACGATCGCCAGGAATATCTTGCATCGCAACCATACCTTCACATTGGTTTTCGTCCATTTTCACATACAAACCATGTTCAGCAATTCCAGAAACGGTTCCTTCAAATTCTTCACCAACTTTATCTTGAACAAATAAAACCTGGAAGTATTTCGTTGACTCACGTTCAGCTTCAGTTGCTTTACGCTCCATTCTAGAAATACGTTTACAGATGTCATTTAAATCTTTTCCGTAACGGTGTTTTTTCGTTGTTAATTCTTCTTGCAGAATTCTATGAACCACTAAATCGGCATAACGACGTATAGGAGAAGTGAAGTGGGTATAATATTCAAATGCTAATCCGTAGTGACCAATATTATCCATTTCATACGTGGCTTTTGCCATGGAACGAATCGCCATATTTTGGATCAAATTATACTCGTTTTTGTAGCGAATATCATCCAACAAAGCGTTGATTTTTTTTGAAATTTCATCTGGGTGATTGTAGTCAATTTCGTAACCAAACTTCTTAATAAACAAGTTGAACAATTGAATTTTAGCTGGATCTGGATTGTCGTGGACACGGTAAACAAAAGGAATTTTGTCTTCACCTTTTTTAGGTTTACCCATGAATTCTGCCACTTTTCTGTTGGCCAAAAGCATGAATTCCTCTATTAATTTATTCGCATCTTTCGATACTTTTATAACCAAACTTTCGGGATAACCCTTGTCATCCAATTTGAATCGAACCTCTTGTGATTCGATAGCCATTGCTCCTGCTTTTAAACGTTTTCCACGCAAGATTTTAGCTATTTTATCGAAGAGTAAAATTTCACTTTTAAAATCACCATCAGCTCCTTCGATGATTTCTTGCGCGTCTTCGTACGCAAATCGCTTATCGGAATGAATAACTGTTTTACCGAACCATTCTTTATATACTTTTCCTTCTTCGTCCATTTCAAAAACGGCGGAGAAAGTGAATTTATCTTCGTTTGGTCGCAAACTACATGCCATATTTGAAAGTTGTTCCGGTAACATTGGAATTACTCGATCAACCAAATAAACAGAGTTGGAACGTTTTAAAGCTTCCACATCCATTGCCATTCCTGGACGAACATAATGACTAACATCCGCAATATGAACACCAATTTCCCAGCGACCGTTTTCTAATTTTTGTATTGAAAGCGCATCATCAAAATCTTTCGCATCAACAGGGTCGATGGTGAAAGTCGTTATTTTTCTAAAATCTCGGCGCTTCGCAATTTCCTTTTCATCCAAGTCCATTGTTACCACTTCCGATTCAGAAAGAACTTCATTTGGAAAAACGTAATCGATACCATGATTGCAGAGTATGCTAATCATTTCACTATCGTTCGGATTGGAACCACTTAAAATTTCAAGTACTTCCCCGTAAGGATTATCGGCAGATTTAGGCCAAACAGTGATTTTAACTAATGCTCTATCTTTATCTTTTGCGCCTTTGAGTTTTTCTTTAGGAATGTAAATATCTGTTCCAACACGTGCGTTATCAGGAATTAGAAAAGCAAATTTTTCATGCATTTCTAAAGTTCCGACAAATTGCGTTCGTTCACGTTCTACAACTTCAATTATTTTTCCTTCCCAACGTCCAGCACCTTGTTTAATAACTTGAACTTTCACCAAATCACCGGCCAGCGATTGATTTACATTTTGTGGAGCGATATAAACGTCGCCATCATTTTCTTCTATACTAACGAATCCTGCGCCGCGAGTTGTCAAATCTAAATAACCAACAACAAAATTCCCAGAATTATTCAATTGAAAAGTTCCGTGACCAGTTGCTTTCAAATAACCATCCTTGCTCAATTCTTGCAAGATATCATACGCTAATTTTCGCAAAGCATTTTCACGAATATCGAGCGCAATACAAACATCTTTATGTGAGAAGTCGCCATTGCTATTTTTCTCATAAAACCGTCTTACAAGATTTTCTAGGCTGTGTTTAAATTTTTTAGGTTGTTTTTTTTTGTGTTTTGACATGTTTTATTTTTGTAAGAAAAGTGTTCTTTTCTTGAAGATTCGGCTAAATTAAGATTTATTAATAGGCTAAGCTCTAGTTATTCATTACGTCTTTGTTAACTTTGTTAAAATACAAAAAATACAACATGAACGCACGAGTAGAAAAAGCAATTAATGAACAAATTATAAAAGAGAGTTCTTCATCCCAATTTTATTTAGCCATGGCTTCGTGGTCTGAAAACAATGGATTGAACGGAACCGCCCAGTTCATGTATCAGCATTCTGACGAGGAGCGTTTTCACATGTTGAAATTGATCAAGTTCATAAACGAAAGAGGAGGAAAAGCAATTGTACCAGCAATTGAGCAACCACCAGTTGAATTTAAAAATCTTGAAAACGTTTTTGAATTGTTATTGGAACACGAAATCATGGTAACCAATAGCATCAATGAAGTTGTTGATATTTGTCTTCAAGAGAAGGATTATTCTACACACAATTTCATGCAGTGGTATGTTGCTGAACAATTGGAAGAGGAAGCTTTGGCGCGAACAGTACTAGATAAGCTACGCTTGATAGGTGGAGATAAAGGCGGCATGTATATGTTCGATAGAGATTTGGAAAACTCTGCAATTAAAGGTGTTCCGTCAAATACAACTCCAGCCAATTAATATACAATCTTTGTAATTCATAAAAATGTGTTACTTTGTAAAAAATCCCTTCACGGATGATGCGAAGTAGACTTTTTGTTGTTTTCTTACTTTTTTTCTGTGCTATAGGTTCGGCACAGACAGGTTATCGATTTCGGAATTTTACCATCACCAACGGACTTTCTCAAAGTTCTGTTACCACTATTCAACAAGACTTCACCAATGCACTTTGGATAGGCACTCAAGACGGGTTAAACAAATTTGATGGATACGAATTCGAGGTTTTTAACTCCGATGATACCGAAGGATTAGAAAATGAGTTTATTAAATGCTCAGCCAAAACCAAAGATGGTAAACTGTGGTTTGGTACGAACAACGGATTAACCGTTTACAATCCATATACTGAATCTTTTAAAACATACGGTTTAGGAGCAAATTTACCCATGCAAATAGAAGCGATTTCCATCGATGAAGATGAGAAGTTATGGCTTGCAACCTCTTCACACGGCATACAATTGTTCAATTCCGAAACGCGAAAATTTGAAGGATTTAAGCGCAGAAATGAGTTACAAAATGTGCAGCACATTTTGGTGTTAAATCAATACAAAGTATTGGTAAACACAGCAGATTATGGGGTTCAATTGTGGAATCCTTATACCAACAAATTAAAGTCAATCGCTTTCCCGGAAGGAACTGATTATCCGCAAGTAAATAGGATAATCGACATGGGAAAAAACAGAATTTTTCTAGCGACAAATCAAGGCATTTTTCAGTATGATGCGAGGATGGAAATTTTGCGAGAAAGCTTTCCAGAATTGAAAAGCACTTTCGGTGAAGTTGATGTTACAGATTTGTACACAGAAAAAGGAACCTGGTATTTTACTTCGGGAAACGCAGGGCTCTTCACCATAAGAAATGATGGAAGTGTTTTTAATAGTTCACAAGATATTTACCAAAAACACGCTCTTTTATTTAATGAAATCAATACAATCTTCAGGGACCAATCGGGAACTTTTTGGGTCGGAACCGAAAGGGGTTTAAGCAATTTTGACGCGAGTAATCAGGGCTTTTATAGCGTTGGACCGGTTGCAAATTTAAAGCAGGGGTTGCCCAGCGCAAGCGTTTGGTGTTTTGGAGAAGATCCAACAGGAGAATTTTTGTTTATCGGTACGGACAATGCTTTATCTCGTTACGATAGAAGATCAGGAGTATACAGCCATTTTTACAGAAATCAATCCGAAGGGAAAAAGGGAGAAAAAGTTGAATCGACAATATATTCGATGTATGTCATTGACCAAAATCGAGTTTTGGTTGGTTGTCCAGATGGTTTGTTCGAATTGAGAATTAAGTCAGCAACGAACTACCAATATATTCCTCTTTTTACTAGCGCGAATAATCCATCCAATTTGTCCTATATATACTCTTTGGTTTATTGGCGAGACGACAAATTGTTTTTAGGAACCAAGGGAGGCGTTGTTCTTTATGACATGAAGACAAAAGGCAGTCAGCTCTTTCTAAGCGATTCTAAAAACAGATCAAATACTATAATAGCAGGCGTTTGCAGGTTTGTTTATAAAGACATAAACGGAAAAATGTGGTTTACCACAAGTGGTGGAGGCCTAAATTATCTGCGAGAAACATCAGAAGGCTTAGCAATTGTTCCTTATGAAAGGAACGATATTTTGGCTCGTTATAGTAAGGACTATTTTAC
>TARA_R110000737_G_scaffold112830_4_pt1 | contig 23566 bp, 20 predicted proteins | sample TARA_R110000737 | Tara Oceans TARA_R110000737 (sample SAMEA4398027) | marine metagenome | biome: Polar Biome; feature: [SRF] surface water layer (ENVO:00010504); material: water (ENVO:00002006), including particulate matter (ENVO:01000060) such as... | depth 5 m | reverse complement strand
GGTCAAGTGGTAGAAGGTTATCGCAACACCAAAGAAGTTTATATGTTAGCACAGCGAATGGGCGTTGAGATGCCTATCGTAGAGCAGGTATATCAAGTGCTTTATTGTGGCAAAGATGCCAAATTAGCGGCCGCAGATTTATTATCTCGTGAACGTAAAGTGGAATAGCGCTAAATGAAAAGCATTATAAAAAAAGGCATATGACTTTCAGTTATGTGCCTTTTTTATGTATAGGAAGTACGGTATGTCAAGATCACATGGATGTGAAGAGTGACGATGTATAGGAAGTACGGTATGTCAAGATCACATGGCCGTTCATAGCCATCCTTGGCTGCACGGCATTAGCGCATCCATGCGCGTCGATGTGAAAGAGTGACGATGTACAGGAAGTACGGTCCGTTTTTTAAACTGAGTTTGCAAAGCCTAATTGACGCCATGCTTCATAGACAATAACCGCAGTAGCATTTGATAAGTTCATGCTACGACTATCTTTTAACATTGGGATCCTGATTTTGTCTTGATCGGGTATTTGTTGCCTAACGTCTTCTGGCAGTCCTCCGGTTTCAGAGCCAAATAAAAGATAATCACCGATTTGAAAATTGACATCACCATAATAGCCTGTTGATTTTGTCGTCACCGCTAATACACGCTTTGGTTGTTCTGATACAATAAAACTTTGATAATTAGCGTGACGCTTAAGGGCGGCAAATTCGTGGTAATCCAAGCCAGCTCGGCGCAATTTTTTATCTTCTAGATCAAAGCCCAGTGGCTCAATTAGGTGTAACCTAAATCCGGTATTAGCGCAAAGGCGAATAATATTTCCCGTATTGGGTGGAATTTGAGGTTGAAATAAAACGACATCTAACATAGCAAGTGCTTAATAAATTGTATAATTATGGTGTATTATAGCGCGCTTGAGGCGAATGCTTAAGTTGTCTTTAGTAATCTTAAGTAATATTTATTCACTAGGGGGAATCGGTGCAAGAAAATAAAATAAATTCAGAGCAATATGCTTACTTAGTCAAGTTGGCGGCATTTGCGGCGACCACAACCGCATTAATATTAGTGGTGCTGAAGCTCTATGCTTTTTTTGTCACGGATGCTAGTGCCATGTTAGCTTCTGCTACCGACTCTATTTTAGATTTATTCGCCTCGATCATGAATGTAGTGATTTTACGTTTTGCCTTAGCGCCGGCCGATAAAGAGCATAAATTTGGCCATGGCAAGGCGGAAAGTCTTGCGGGTTTAGTGCAAGCTGCATTTGTTCTGGGCTCGGCATTATTACTAGTATTTAATGGTGTTGACCGCATTATAACACCACAACAAGTGGTGAGAACCGAAGTTGGTATTGGGGTCTCAATTATTGCTATAGTCATGACTTTGATGCTGGTGATATTACAGAAGTATGTTATCAACCGAACCAAGTCCGTCGCTATTAGTGCCGATGCTTTGCATTATCAATCTGACTTGATTTTAAATTTAGGTGTACTGGCTGCTTTATTTTTAAGCCAAGGTTATTGGTTGCAGGCCGATGGTGTTTTTACGGTTGCGGTCGGTATATTCTTGTTGATTGGCGCTGGTAAAATCATTTGGACCAGTGTCCATCATTTAATGGATCATGAATTGACGGAAGAAGAAATCCATACCATAAAGAAAATTATTTTGGCGCATGAAGGCACTCATGGTTTACACGAGTTAAGAACCCGGCAAGCAGGACCAGACCGCTTTATTCAATTTCACTTAGAATTAGATGGTGAGTTATCTTTGTTAGAAGCTCATAGTATTGGCGAAGCCATTGAAGCCGAAATTATTCAAGCGCTGGCGCCATGTGAGGTATTTATTCATCACGATCCATTGTCAGTAGCAAATCACCAACAGCCAGATAATGAATAGTGGCTAACTAGATATCTAGTTAGCATGTCTATTGATGTTGAGAAAACCAAGCCAAACTTTTATCTATCGCGCTATCACGGTATTGATCCACTTCGAAAAGAAGCTCGTGATAAGCGCCTGTTATTATCAAAGGTTTGCCGTTTGGGCAGGAGCTAGGGTTAAATTTATTTAACTTTTGGCAAAAGTTGTTTTGAGCTATATTGTCAATAATATGCTCATCTCCTGCTTGCAATAGTAATATAGGTAAGGATAATTTTTCGATATCAATGAAAAGCTTATCAGAGGTACTTATTGCTTGTGCTAGCCAATTAAATGTTACGCCACCAAGCCTTAGCTCTGGGCGATCTTGATATAAAGCTCGAAAACGCTCGAAACGCTGCTCTGAATGCATTAAGCGATTCTCTGTAAATGAACTTATATTGTTATCGTTTTGACCGAAAAAATACCATGGTGTATCCGACAACCATTTATTAATGGTATTGCCCATGTTGATTAGTGACTTTGCTAGCCATTTTGGTGTGCCACCGCTTGTGATGGCAATCATCGGTGAGCTTAAGCTTAATGCTTTGACATTGTTAGGGTAAAGCTGCAGATATCTTAATGCGATAGCGCCGCCCATTGAGTGTGCAAGCATAAAAGAAGCTAGCTGATGTTGCGGATATTTTTTCGGTAAAACTTGACTGAGCAATTGCTGTAGGTCTTGTGCATAATGATCAAATTCTTCAACATGACCTTGGAAGCGATTGGTCGTTAAACGCTTTGACAGTCCTTGACCACGATGATCAAGAATGACACTGTCATAACCCTGAATGTCCAAATCAAACATGAGTTCTTGGTATTTCAGGTAACTTTCGGTGCGGCCAGGTACAATAATGATATAAGGTTTTTCGGGACGGTGTAAATTAGTGGCATAAGCTATATCATTATTATCTGTAGTTTTGAACGATGTCTGATGTATTGATTGCCAAAAGGTCTCAATGGCTGCGGTTTTTTCTAAGGTAAGCTCGCGCTTACTCACAAAATCTTTTGCGTTAGTCATTGATGACATTCCTAATAAGATCAAAAAAAAGAAAATTAAGGGCTGAATTTTTTTATTATGCATTTGCTGTATTTTTGCTAATCTCTAAGGGCAATTCAATGGTAACGGTAAGGCCATTTTCGCTATTGTTTTGTGCACGAATATTGCCATTATGCGCAACAACAGCTTGTTTTGCTATAGCCATGCCTAAACCTGTGCCCCCTGTCGCTCGGTCACGCGCCTGAGCAACTCTATAAAATGGTTCAAAAAGTTTAGCTAAGTCGTTGGCTGGCACACCGATACCTGAATCCATGATGTCGATAATAAAATATTGACTGCTTGTGTTTAAACTAACCAAAACCTGATCGCCTTTATGGCTATATTTTATCGCATTGATCAAAATGTTACTAATCGCACTGGATAGCAAATTAGCATCGGCATTGATCAGCACAGTACCTTGATGATGAAAGGCAATGGTGATGGATTTTTCATTAGCAATATATTGCGCATCTTCGATACAAAGTGTCAAAAGCTGCTGCAGATCGACTGTCATCAATTCCATCTGGCTGATAGTGTTCTCTAAGCGTGATAAAGACAAAACGTTTGCGATCATTTCGTCGAGTCTTGCTACCTCAAGCTCACAGCGTTGCAGGTGTTTATGTAATACTTGCTCGTTTATCGGCTCTTGCTGTGCAAGGCCAAGTGCGATTTGTAGCCTAGTCATTGGCGATCGAAGCTCATGAGAAACATCCGCCATTAGCCGTTGATGAGCACCAATATTCTGCTCTAGCTTGTCAGCCATGAGATTGAAGCTGACGGCACAAGCGCCAATTTCATCATTACGTTGTGCTATTAACGCTACGCGGGTACCAAAGTCACCATCTCCAAATTGAGCAGCAGCTTTTTGCATTGCAATTAAGGGCTTGGTTAACGAACGCGCTAGCAGCCAAAGTAAAATAGTACTAATGACCACGGGAATGGCGATACGCATCCAGGTGGGTACGCGTCGTATAAAATTACCGAAATGAGGTTTACGGTCACGGCTGGCAAGAAATAGCTGATAGGGAGTACCATTAAAGTCTAGGGTTAATGGCCCGGTCATTCGATAGAATTCAAATTTTACTGTCGTGTAGTTATCGAGGTTATTCTCGCTCAAAAACGCACGTAAACTTTCAATTTGCCACTTTTCTGATGCTAACACCTGATTTGTCGAAACATTTTTTAATAGTAACTCTCGATTGAGGTTTCTCGGTGCTATTGCTAGTACTTGTTGCGGTGTGGTTACAGCGTTACGTTTTATGAGCTGGCCAATTCTCGTTACTTTAGCAATATCAGCTTGATGAGTAGGGATAATGACATTTTTTGTGCTAAATTGTTCAGATATTCCCCTAGTGATGCCAACAGTTAATAAAACGATCAACCAAAAATAGATAAATAGCTTAGCGCCAATAGAGGAGAATTTTCCAGCAATTATTAGCATTCAGTTCTTTCTCCCGCCAAGAAAATATAACCTGCTCCGCGAATAGTTTTAAGCTTGTCACATGGACTAAACGGTAATAGCTTTCTTCTGATATTACTGACATGCATATCAATACTGCGATCAAAAGCACTGAGTTTACGCTTTAATACCCGCTCTGATATTTCACTTTTACTGACAATTGCTCCTGACTTTGACATTAAATGTGCAATGATTTGATACTCAGTGCCGGTAAGTTCAAGCAGCTCGTTGTGACAACTTACTTGGCGTGTAGCATGGTTAAGCATAACGCCGTTAACTTCGAGTACCGAGCTTTGTGCTTTACTATTTTTGACAATGTCTATACGGCGAAGAATAGCGTTAATACGGGCAAGTAACTCCCGATGTTGGAAGGGTTTAGGTAAATAATCATCGGCGCCAAGTTCTAAACCTAATATTCTATCGGCATTATCACCTTTAGCAGTAAGCATTAATATTGGGGTTTTGTGATTACCGCCTAACGCTTTTAACACTTCAAAACCGCTTAAGCCTGGCATCATAACATCGAGCAAAATAAGTGAGATATCATCATCGTATGCTTTCTCTAAACCAGCGATACCGTCATGGCAACAGTGCAATTCAAAACCTTCTGTAGCAAGGTAATCTGCTAATAACTCCGCAAGTTCCTTGTCATCGTCTATTAATAAAAGTTTATATTTGCTCATTTTTGCGCTCGCCAAGTGATCAATTATTGCGTCCGATTGCTATTATAATAACGTATAAGTTAAGAGATATTGTCTATCTTTACATAACATTTACTTAGCTTTGCGTTTCTTTTCGTTGCTCAAATTATACTAGGGACTGTTAACTAATTGAGGAATAAAAATCATGAAACTGCAAAAACTATATTCAAACTTAACGCCATATCTAGTCATCAGTATGCTGGCCTTAGGTATCAGTAGTCTTAGTGTCAACGCCACGGGTCACAAAAATGCATACCATAACCCTAGCGACGGTCACCATGACATCAAGCAGCGCGATAATCAGCATGTAACGATGAAAAATCGCCTACATCGCTTAGCAAAAAATTTAGATCTAACACCAGAGCAACGTAGTGAGGTGAAAGAAATTTTTTCGGGTATGAAAGCAGTGCGACAAGCATACAAAAGTACGATGTCGGGTTTTAAAGAGCAAGTTCAATCATTAATGCAAAGGCCAGAATTTGTAGAAAATCAGTTTGAAATTATCTATCTGGAACATCAAGCAAACTTTCAAAAAATGGCGATGGAAAAGGCTAAAATCCGCCATAAAGTGATGCAGTTATTAACAGCTGAGCAACAGCAAAAGTTTTTAATAATGCGATATTAATTTAAATAGGAGGCGTTAAGTTAACAAGCTAAAAGAGAATATTTTTGACATTTTGCTTTCTACCGCTCGGCCATTTTTCTTGGCCGGTAGAAAGCGCCAATCTTTCATAGCGTTTCTAATGCTATTACGAAAGTAGTTTGCTTTGCTTTTAGATTCAAACTGAAGGTCTTTTACTAAGCCATTTTTATCTATATTAAATTCGACCATAATTTCCAATTCTATACCTTTTCGTTTTGCTGAAGAAGGGTATTTAGGTTCAACCGAATTGATAAGTTTTGCAGCCAAGCTCTTAGTTTGAGCTTGGTTATGCTTACTTACATTAATGCTTATTTTACTTTGGCTAGCATTTGCTCTAGGCAATGTTGTATTACTGGGTGTATTTAGTCTATCGCTTAAGCCATAATGAGTTTTGCTTAAATCGGCAATTTTGGCGTCTCTAGATAGCTGTGGTTCACTTAATAATGCCGCAATTTGCTGTGAATAAGGATTTACTTTTGCTGTGGCATTAATAGTGTCAGTACGTTCAAACGCTAAGTCAGAAATTGATTTAGTCTTGGTGGTATTAATATTTTCGCTAACTTGTGTTTGGGTTTTTAATTCTGCGTGATGTTGTGCAACATTCTTTGCTACGTTTGTGTTTACGCGCACAATAGGCAGCTCGTTATAATAAGCTGTGGTCAAGTTTTTATTAACCGTATTACGCTTGTTTAACGGTATTTTTTGCTTGATATCGTTTTCTAGTTTAGCGCTATTTTTAAGCAAGCTCGTTGTCTTTTCTACTCTAGGTAGTTCGTTGGCGCCTGAGTTATCAATGGCTAATAGTTGGCTAGCAAGGGAGGAGTTGGTACTTACGCGCTCAAATGCTAAGGGTACATACGCGATAGCACTTTTGTTTAATTCTCTTGGGGCGTTGTGAATTGAAATGCTACCTGATTGCAAATCAATAATCGGCAATGTGAGTGATTGTTTAGAAAATACAAAAATAACCGTAAGCAAGACCGTAATAGACGCCAACCATTTGCCTGAATCTGTTGATTTTGTACAATGTTGCTGTTGATCTAATAAGCGCACAACGCGCTGTTTCAAGTCACCACCTGAAGCAGCCATTGCCATATTTGGAATGGTTTGATGTCGGTGTTTATGACACAAAGAAGCCGTATCCGCTAAGGTATGTGCATACGCCACCGAACTGCCACTGTGCTGTACGGCAATATCATCACTACAATATTCTCTTTCATTGCGCATTTGTTTTGAAACCCAACGAACCGCGGGATGAAAAAACAGTAATAATTCAACAAGCGTTTGTAAAAAGTTAACCAGATAATCATGACGTCGAATATGGGCTAACTCATGTAGCAATAACATATCCAATTGCTGAGGGGATAAACCAGACAGCATACTAAAAGGAATCAGTACCACAGGCTTTAACCAACCTATTGCCATAGGAACATTGGTTTTACTAGAAATTAATAACACCACCTTTCTTGAAAGTCCCACTTTTTTTATTAGCGCATCAAATCGTGTTTGCAGTGCAGCATCAACAGCAGTACAACCTTGTAATGGTAGTTGATTAACATTGTACAGCTCTATTACTAGCTTAAGCGCAAGCGCTGTCACAATAGTAAGCCAAACAATGGCAACCGCAGGTAAATACTCTAACCACTCCATGTACCAAGCATTTGTTACTATTTGTTCAAAATAGAAACTTTGGTGCAGTAAAGGCAGGGCATGGACAAAGCTTGTCACTTGGCGATATTCAATATCGTAAACAATAAAAAAGGTAACGGCAGGTAAAATTAGGTTGGCTAACATCGCCATAGAGCTCAAAGCGTAGCGCAATTGTGATTTTTGGTAGGATATGAATGATAGTAATACTTTTAATACTAACGCGACTAAAACTCCTTGCCATAAAAAATGGATAAGAGTTATCGCTAAACCAGCTAATAAGGGACTATTTATTAAGCTTTCCTGCATCATTGACTATTTCAATTACCTTCAAAGTATGGGTTAATTAAGCTTGTTGCTCTAGCTCATTGAGTAATTGTCTAATATCCTCAATTTCTTCTTTGCTTGTTGAGTTATCTAATGCACGCATCACTAACTTAGATGTTGAACCGCCAAATGCTTTTAAGACCAAATCTTTCAATAAAGATGATTGTGTCACCATTTCACTATTGGCTGGCGCATAAACATGGGCCCGGTTGCTTTCATCACGAATTACCAAGGCTTTTTCGTGCATTATTTGTAATATTTTCAATACAGTAGTATAGCCAGTCTTTTGATTTACGCTAACTGTTTCATGAATTTGTCGAACCGTAGCAGGTCCCATTCTCCAAAGGATATTAAGCAACGACAGTTCTGCCTCGGTTGGCTTAATATCTGATTTATCTCGTAACATTGAGATTCCTTAAGGCAAATTTGTTTAAAATTATTATACCAATGGCACTAACTTATTGGCTATCTAGCGAAAATCAATCAGTTTGGCATTAAAATCCATATGGTAGATTATACGAAAATACTCGTATCTTATTTCCTATCCTAGCTTGCGCCGAATAAATGAGCAATAGTAATTAGCCAATTGTTTTATTTAATTGTCGATGAATATTGCGAAAGTATAGGTTGTTATCGGCTTGTCAGCGCTATTTAAAAAATTTTATAGCTTGACGTGAACGCTTGGGGAAGTTGGTAAATATACCGTCAACTTGGTATTTTATACATTGTTTGATTTGCTCAGGATTGTCTACGGTATAAACCCAAACTTTTAAGCCTCTGCGGTGAGCATCATTAATAATTTCAGGATTAATGCACGCAATTGAAAGGTTTAACATTTTAACCTTTAGCTTTTGACAAAATTTAGCGTAATCAAATGGACAACAAGCGATCAGTGCTGCAGTAGTTATTTCAGGTGAATGTTCTGCGAGATAGACTAGGGCATGATGATTAAAAGCAGAAATAATAATTTGCTGGTAAGTTATCAAATTACTTAGCTGTGCTTGCCTAATTAAGGCATCAAGCTTTTGCATTTCATCAACAAGTTGTGCGCCTTGGGCTGCAGATTTTAACTCAATATTAATAAGGCACTGGCTGTTAATGCAATGTAAGGCTTGATTTAAGGTACAAATATTAAATTTAGCCAGTTCAGAGAGCGGTAGTTGATTGAAGTGGACTTTTTTGTCGCCACTGCTATTTTCCCCGCCAGTACTGAGGTAGCTATCATGCAGGAGAATAAACTCATTGCTGGGTTGGTGAAATTGCACATCAAATTCAATGCCATCACAACCCTGCAATATCGCTTGCTCAAAGGCTAAAAGTGAGTTTTCAGCAAACTCACCACTGGCACCTCGATGGGCAATTATTTTCACTTGTTAGAATATTCACTGTGGAAATTTAAAGCCATATTATAGCGCTTATTCGCTTACTGCTGGTTTATGCAAGTCGGCATAGTGTTCACCAAGGCGAGTAACGGTTTCCGGTCCTGCTTGTTGGTTAAATTTCACCATGTTCGGTGCAAAAGTAGTAACAACCGTGGAACCAAGCTTAAATCTGCCCATCTCGGCGCCTTTTTCCAGTGTTATGGCACTAGTACCTGCAATAGGGTATTGCCAGCGAAATACATCTTTACCGGCTGGTGGTGTTACGGTGCCAGCCCAAATGGTTTCTATACTGGCAACGATAGTTGCGCCAACAAGGACCATAGCCATCGCGCCATGGGCCGTATCAAAAATTGCCACTACACGCTCATTGCGGGCAAATAAGTCAGGGACATTATTTGCCGTTAACGGATTAACTGAAAATAAATCACCGGGCACATAAATCATTTCTCTCAATGTACCTGTGATTGGCATATGAATACGGTGGTAATCTTTCGGCGCCAGATAAATACATGAAAATTCACCGTCTTGAAAAGGTGCTGCGGTTGCTTTATCACCACCAAGTAAGGTTTCTAGGCTGTAGTTGAAGCCTTTTGCTTGAATTAGTTGCCCTTGTTCGATAGCTCCTTGTTGGCTAATTGCACCATCAACAGGGTAACAAACGGTATCTGGATCCTGGATAATAGTACGTGCCCCTGCTTCAAGTTCACGAGTAAAAAAATCATTAAAGGTTTTAAAGTCAGTGGCATTTTTTAACTTAGCCTCTGCCATATTAATGTCATAAGCTTTGATAAAATAACTGATAGCCTTAGTGGTAAACCAACCAGCCTCTGCGGCAGCAAATTTACCAACAAGTCGTGAGATTCCGTGCTTTGGCATCATATATTGCAAAGCGATTTTAATTTTATTAATTAACACTATTTTTCCTTAATTTTTTCGTTTTTCTAATTTAATCATTAAAGCGCGAGGTGAGGGTATTATCCCCTAAACTGGCTAATATTTTTTGAAAACTAGCTAATCGCTCCGGAAATATTTTACCTTCATCTTTCGCCGCAATTAAGGCACAACCGGGATCGTGCTGGTGTTTGCAATCACGAAATTTACAGATGCCTATGTACGGGTCAAACTCGATAAAGCCATTAGTGACTTGCTCAGGTGACAAATGCCATAGACCAAATTCGCGAATGCCGGGCGAGTCAATGAGGTCGCCACCTTGTTCAAAATGATATAAGCGAGCAACGGTTGTGGTGTGTTGCCCTAGCCCTGAGTTTTCTGAAACCACTTTAGTCACCACTCCTAATTCCGGCATCAAGGTGTTAGTCAGTGTTGACTTACCGACCCCTGATTGACCAACGAAGACACTGGTATGTTGGCTAAGTTGTAACTTTAGCTCAGTAATTCCGTCACCTGTTTCGTTACTGACGTAAGTCACTTGGTAGCCAATTTTACGGTAAATATTAAGTTGATTTTCAATCTCGTCACGATTGCTATCATCGAGCAAATCAATTTTGTTCAGTAAAATAACGGGGGTAATGCCAGTTTGTTCGGCCGCGACTAAGTAACGATCGATAATGTCAGCGTTAAAAGCCGGTAATACCGATGAAACAATCAGTATCTGACTAATATTGGCGGCAATAGGCTTAACACCGTCATAAACATCGGGGCGACTCAGTACAGATTCTCGCTCATGAACCGCTTCAATTACACCAGAAATACTATGTTGCGTTTCTTTGCCTTTGCGCCAAAGTACTTTGTCACCGCAGACCAAAGAGGAAATACTGCGACGCATATTACAACGAAAAATTTCACCATCACTGCTTTCAACATCAGCATGTTGGCCAAAACGACTAATGATAGTGCCGTTCTCTACTGCAGCAAGGTCATCATCTTGCCATTGTACTTTCTCAGTAGATTTACGTAACTTCTTGCTTTGATTCGCTTTGATCTGTCGCGCTTGACCTTTAGTTAATTTTTTGGCTTTAGCCACAAGTTATTCTCATTTTATGTTAACTCAGTATCTGGAAGTGAACGGGTATATATATTAGGCAACCGACAAATAAATTTAATCGTGTTACGTTCTGACGTATTATATACCCAAGTTAACTCAAAGTGCATGTTTCACTTGGAGATAAAAATAATTTAGGCTGGCATTGATTACCGCTAATAGTATTCTGTTATCAGCAATGATATTACTTTAGTCAATAGCTATAATTGAGCCTTTGAAAGATGCTCTTTTTAGTTCATCTGTTAATATAATTTAATTGATGAACAGTAAATTAACTAGGAATGACAATGAACCCGAAAGATAGCAATTTAATTTGGTTAGATTTAGAAATGACCGGCCTTGAACCGAGTACCGATGTTATCTTAGAAATTGCAACGATAATTACCGATAGCCAGCTTAATATTTTAGCAGAAGGTCCTGTTTTTGCCATTCATCAAAGTGATGACGTCTTAGATAATATGAGTCAATGGTGTATCGAACATCATGGGCAATCAGGGCTGACCGATAGATGTCGCCAAAGTAGTACAAGCTTAGCGCATGCAAGTGCGACAACGTTAGCCTTTTTTCAGCAACACGTGACTAAAGGCAAGTCACCCATGTGTGGCAATAGCATAGGGCAAGACCGACGCTTCATTAATAAATACATGCCAGAGTTTGAAGATTACTTTCATTATCGTAATGTCGATGTCAGTACGGTAAAAGAGTTAGCGCGCCGTTGGAAGCCGGAAGTGTTGGATAAAGTAGTCAAAACTGGCGCCCATTTGGCTATGGATGATATTCGTGAATCCATTGCTGAATTAAAAGTCTATCAGCAACATTTTTTTAAGCTTTAAGCTTCATTGCTTAAAGCGAACATTGATAAGCTTAAAACGTTACTAAAAATATAGCACGGGTTTTTGGCAACGAAAATTTTGCTGACAGTGCAAATGGCAAATATGCGTTCAGCATTAAGATATTACTGCCAATATAACGCAGCGTTTAGTCTATGGCTCTTGGTGCTTTATTAGCACCAAGAACTATGTCATTTTTTGACTGGCTTTTCCGATACCCACAATCTAATTTCGCCATCAACCACAACCGTACCTTTCGTATCTAATGCCCGTACAGAGACAGAAACGTCGCCAGTTTGCCATTGTTCAGCGTTAACCTTGGCTTCAGCAATAATATCTGTCGTCGACTTTGCGAGATAATTAACATTCATACCTTTTGGTAACCAGCGTAAATGCTTTGGAATAGATGCTTCTGTCATTGCTCCCATCGCCATTTCTAAGGCATTACATATGGCAATAGCGTGGACAGTGCCAATATGATTTTGTACTGGCTTGCGCTTAGGCAGCAGTACTTGACAAAAGTTTGCTTCTAATTTCAGAATACGGGGCTTTATAGATTTAAAATAGGGCGCTTGGGATGCCACTACTTTACTAAATAAAGTTCGACCAAAAGGGTATTTTAGAAATTTTTCTTGTAACTTTAACAGATAGTTCGTTTGACTCATACTGGTCCAACCTTTGTTCAAATTGCTGTAAGTTGGCATCTTAGCGCATTTTTTCTGTGATGTTTATCTAGTTTTATTGCCTTTATTGTTAGCTGCAGATATTACTCAAAACTACCGCCGGCGGGTATTGATATTTATGCTAGCTAATTATCTTAGATACGCTAAGTATCAGCGGTATTAATAACACTAAAGATAAAATACACTGGCTACATGATTAATCGTTGCTAATTGTCGTTAAATCCATACACTGTTAATGGTATGCATATGTATTTGACTTGTTAGGATATTACCTCGTTCATGGACTCAACACTGCCGTTATATCGTCAGCTATCAAGCCGATTTCTCTTATTGGCTTTGAGCTTCTGCTTGCTTTCATTTGCAGGATTTTCACTTTATTTTCAGCACGATCAAAACTTAGCGGTACTTAAATATCAACAATTGCCCGCCATTGAAAAATATCATCAACGACAACGATTACTGATTAGAAATGAGCGTTTAATCAATGACATGCTTGTCAGTAATTCTGCCGCCCAGTTTGATGATGATTATCAAACGTTAAATAAAAACCTAAAAAACATTTCTGCGTTAAGTGATAATAACCGGCAATTATTAGCGCAATTAACGCAGCGACTGCAATTGCAAGCTGAAAATGTTACTCGTTTAACTCAAAGTGAGCGACGAAATATTCAACTAAAAGATAGCGTCATAATTCAATTGAGCTTAGTTGCTGATAGTTTAGCCAGTTTAATAGCGAGGCAAACAAGTCAGCAAAAAGATTTGTATCGTCAGGTAACCCAAGACAACTTAACAGACCGGGTCACGGCAATACGGGCAAAGGCGCTAAGTAATCTAGCTAATAGCTTATCGAGCAATCGTGAATTACATCGTAGCTTGATTGAGACCTTAGCGATGTTTAATCAACTAGATTTGCAATGCGATTTAGTCGAATTTGATTATATTCAGCAGTACATTCAAGGTGAAATTAGCCATAGGTTGGTCAGTGTTAATGACGCAAAAGTTAATGATAATAATCTACTAGAAAAAATCACTGTGCTCAATGCTTTGCTATTTAGCGAGCAACAAACCTTTGCTAAGTGGCGAGGTCAATTGCGCAGGGCAAAAGATTTTCAAGTTGAATTAAGCAGGCAAAAAGTCGAACTTATGCCGTTACTTGATAAAAGCTTTATTGTTCAGCCAATCAAGTCTTCGGTAATTGAACAACTAATTATAAACGGCTTAGCAAAGGTCAATATCAGGTTACAAGCTAAGCACTATATTTGGATTGTTGCTGCTGCTATTGCAGCGTTAATTATTATATTTACCAGTTTACTGTTTAGTATTAGGCGAAAAATCAAATGCTTTGGTACTCAAAGTACTGCGGTGGTCACAGAATTGGTGACGAAAGGGAAGATTTCCAGCGCTATACCAGCACTTGAAATAAAGACGATAACCAATGTTATCAAACAGCTACCTCGACCCGAGCATAGTGAGTCTGACTTTAAGCAACAGCAGCAACAGTACCAAACGCATACCGCTACAATGGCTCGTTGTAGCGGCCATGTTTTTTGGCAACTGCCAGAGTTGTCCAAACAGAAGCAACCCCTGTGCGCCTTATTAGGTATTGATGTGAACCATCAATATTGGCGTCAGTGTTTTAGTCGGGCAGATGTGCGCGCTATTTTGTCCATAGCGCGAAAAGCTCAAAAACAGCTGAGTATTGAGAAAATATCGTTAATAAGCCAACAAAATAAAGCTATGTTATTAACCATCGAATATGTTGCTGGTGTGTGGTCTGGCAGTTTATGTAACGTGGCAGAATATCGAGCTCTTAAAGATGAAAATAGCCACTTAAAACAGCAGCTTCGACAGCAAAATCAAGCTGATAAGCTCGCCGTTATTGCCAGTATTGAAGACGCTAGCGTCTTGATAAGTGCCGCTATGATACAAAGGCAGATGCTTTCGTTGACTAAGGGCGATGAGCAACTCGCCTATCAGCAACTACGGCAACTAGTGTGCTGGAGTGAGCAACAAAAGATTCGAGCACAATTGCGTCAAGATGATTTCGTGTTGACGTTATCAACGGTGAATCTTGCCAATGAATTGCATACCGCTTTGGTCAATGTCAGCTTAAATCAAGCACACAGTAATAACTTTATTTATTTGAACCTTGCGTCAAATTTAGTGTGCTTGGTAACACTGGAAAGTGCATTGTTTCAGGCGATGATTAGTACAATATGTCAAGAAATGTTGCATGATCAGCACGGAGTTGAACTTGATATAGATGTTCAGGTTATTGATGTAAATAGCGCCCAGCAAATTGTCCGGATGAGTTTCCAGCTCCATAAGCCAACGAACGTCGGGAAGTTATCGCAAGTGATTAATGCGTTAGTCATCGATGATGAAAGCAATGCTGATTTTTCTTCTGCGAGCAATCATTACTTACGAGATTTGCAGTTGGTTTTTAATGTTACTAATAAACAGCACCAGCAATTAGAGTTAGCGGGAAAATTTTCTTTTGAATTGCCGCTGGCTATTGCTGACGACCTTAGTAAAGCGCAGAAAAATAAACCGGTTAAATTAGCTAAATGCCAGATTTTAGTTATTGCGACAAACAAAAATAGTCGGCAAAGAATTTGTCATCAACTGATAAATAGCAAAGCGGTTGTCGAAACAATGCAAGATTTGTCGTTATTTAAACGGCAAACAAGCATTAAAAATTTAACCCAGCACCGTTTGGATGCCATTATTCTGTCACCTGAAGTGTATGGTTCAGATTTTGCTTTGATCACTCAGCATTTGGCGAGTTTACCAGCAAAGATACAACCTAAAGTGTTGGTCATTCAGCCATTGTACGACAGTGCTTTAACAAGAGCTGGCTTGTTCTCTGTTAGTAACCTGCCTTGGTTTAGCGCTGAGTTAGTTAAAGATCTAACTCAACTATTAAATCAGCCAAATACGATGAATTTACTCCTAGAGCCAGAAGTTTTCTCACCTTATCGATTTTTACCAACACAGGTCGAAGTGTTGCTCGCGGTGGCAACGTCGAGTCAACATCAAACGTTGATCAGGATACTACAATGGTTTGGTTTGCAGGTGACCCTAGTTTCTCGGCTAGAATGCTTTGAACGGTTATGGCAGTCAGGACGTTACTTAGTCGCTATTACTGAGTTTTTACCTTTTAAAATAGAGATAAACGCCTCTGTTACCAGTGTTCGTGGTGTATTTGCATTAACAGAAAATGACAGCAAAGCAGGTTTTTTCAAAAAACTTATTTTGCCAAAATTATGGCATAGTGGTTATTTAGCGCCAGTGCAGGATATTAAACAGTTAACAGAGCAATTATCTCCTTGGTTAACACCAGATAGCAATATTTGTCTCAGTCATGCAGCGATACTCTCAGCACCGCCGCAAAGTAGGCAAAATGCAAATAAAGCTATTATTCAAACCCCAGCGCTTAATAAAGCAGATGTTACGTTAGCGCAGGAAATGAATATAGCTGATATTGATCTGTCGCTAGACTTTCCCCCTAGCCTTGAGCAAGAAAATAAATCGCAGGACGATGGCTTTGACTTAACGAAATTTGCAGATAACCAGGGTTCTGCGGAGTTAGCGGCCTTTATGTTAGATGAGTATTTAGCGGATATTAATTCGAGTACCTTAGCGTTGAGTGCAGCGTTAAAGCAGCAAGACTATGCCAGCGCTTTACAGCATTTACAGTCGTTGATTGCCTTGACAAAAGTTATTGCCGCAGGGCCTTTATTCGTGCAATGTAGACAATTAAGTGAACTTTTAGGCCCGTTATTAGGCGATAAAAACTTAAAAGAGCCATGTACATCAAAACAAAAAGAACAATTGCAACAACAGCTAAATCAACTCAAACTATGTTTAGTGCAGTTAACTGAATTTGCAGAGTCGATATGAAGATTAAATACCAGCAAGCAATAGCAAGCGAGCAAGATGTGGCAAGTCCTTGCGTGCGTAATTGTTGTCTAGATCAGCAAGATGTATGTTTGGGATGTTTTCGTCATATAGATGAAATTATGACTTGGCGACAGCTTGATGAGAGAGCAAAGAAAGAGATTCTGAACCAATGCCAACAGCGTAAAGAGCAGCGTGGGTAATCGCGGTGTAATATTATGGTAAAAGTCAGTAAGGTGAATCATGGAAGGTGTCGAAAAAAATACGTTAGCACAACTCGATCAACTCAATGTTTTGATTATCGATGACAATCTGCTGGTGCATAGTATTTTAAAAGAAAGCTTATTTGCGCTAGGTATAAAAGCAGTGCGTTGTGCACAAAAAGCCTATTATGGTCTTAGGCTGTGTGATGAAATGCATTTTCATGTGGTCATTTGCGCATTTAATGTTAAAAGTGACAAAGATGGTTTTCATTTATTAGAAGAATTGAAATTTAAAGGTCATGTCACTAAAACCACGGTATTAATCTTTCTCAGCACAGAAACTAATGAGTCATTAGTTAACTCTATTATTGAGTTACAACCCGATGATTTTTGGACAAAACCGTTAGCGATAAGCAAAGTACGTACACGTTTCATTGCGACATTAAAAATGAAGCAGGTACTTTTTAATGTTAACAATGCGATAGACAAAAAAGCCTACGCTAAAGCTATCTATTTTGCCGATCGTCATCTATTAAATGAAAAACTCAGTCATTACTACCCTAATATTAACCGTATCAAAGGTGAGTCATATCTTGCCTTACTCGAATTTGAAGACGCGGAAAAATTTTATAAGCAATTACTTGAAAAATATAAATATTCTTGGGTTTATTTAGGTTATGCCAAGTCATTGTTAAAACAAGGTCGTTTAGATGAAATTAGTGATTTGTTAAAAACCCTAATTGATAAACCAGACACGCGTTTTGGTGCTCACGACATGATGGCAGAGTATTTCATCGAGCAAGAGCAATACCTGCAAGCCTATAAAGAAATTAAAAAAGCCATGGCATTGGCACCGAGAAATATTGAACGTAATAAAAAATCATGGGATTTAGCGCGCTTAACACACGATCATAAAGGACAATATTTAGCGACGCGCAATATAGCGAAACAAGCAAAGCACTCTATTCATGACTCACCCGAGCTTTTACTTAATGTTATTCGATCGGGTATTGATCTCGTATGTGCGACACCGGATGACAGTGCTAATGGAATATTGCAGCAAATTGATAACGATATTAAACAATTCGAGCATGACTGTGAAGATGCGAGTTTTTTTAAACAGCAATTGTTAGTGGTAAAAGCCAGGTTACACAATGTTCGTCATGAGCAAGTAAAAGCGACAAAGTTGATTGAGAATCATATGTCACTTAAGCCAAGCACGGTATTAGAAGACAATTTAGACCGTGTGAAAGTATTGCATGAGCTAGGTATGCGTGAAGACGCGATGAATTTGCTCGACGCCATCAATAATCAAATAGCAGGTGACTCGTTAAATAGTCAAGTCATCAGGTGTTACATAGCGCAAGAATGCCTACAGCGTCAAGAGATACACTTTACCCCAAAAGAACTCAACAACATGGCTATTGAATACTTTCAAAAGAATCGCTTACTACCTGCGCTTGATGCCATTGAGAAGGCACTGAAGCTTAGCCCAGACAGTGTAAAACTAATGTTCAGTCAATTAAAAATCTTAATAAAAATTAAGCAGGAAGAGCAGGATATACCTGATCATATCGAGTTGGCCAATCATATGATAGTGACGCTTGGCAAGTTAAACCTAGAAGGTAAGAGCTTAGCTGCTTTTGCTGAATTAGCGCTGAAATGGGAACAGGTAAACTAACGAATTGATTAGCTTTATAGGCAAACATTAGTTAGGCATCGCGCGGCATACCTTTTTCAACTGAACGAATTAATCGTGCTGTTAAGCGTAAATTTTTATCTTCACTTAATGCTTGCTGCTTTAATTTTTGTTGGGCTAATGCCCATTCGATATGTTCGGCAACCATAGCTTCAGCATTGGCTAGTTTCTCCGTTAACGCTTTGACATTATTTGCTGAAAAATTAGCGTTACCGAGTGCGACTGCGATATTACGTTGCCAACATTGAAAACCAATACGACGAATGGCTGAACCTTCAGTTTTGTTTAAAAATGTCGCTTCGTCCCAGGCGAATAATGTCAATAATGCAATATTATCTAAGTTCTGTCTGGGTTTAAAATCATCTTCGCTGCCAAGTTTTGCAAACTTGTTCCAAGGACAAATGAGTTGGCAGTCATCGCAACCATAGATTCTATTACCGATTAACGGCCTAAATTCTATTGGTATAGCCTCACGTAATTCTATAGTAAGGTAAGATATACAACGCCTTGCATCGACCACATAAGGCTCTACTATGGCTTGAGTCGGACAAATTTTTATACAGGCGACGCAAGTGCCGCAGTCATTTTCTGCTTTGGCATCGGTAATTAAAGGTAAATCTACCAAGAGCTCACCCAAAAAAAACCAAGAGCCAGCTTGCTTATTAATGAGTAATGAATGTTTACCTACCCAACCTAAGCCCGCTTTTTCTGCTAATGGCCTTTCAAGTATTGGCGCGGAATCTACAAAAGGACGATAATTAAAGTTTTCACAATGCGCTTTAATATTTTCCCCTAATTGTTTCAAGCGTTTGCGCATTAATTTGTGATAATCACGGCCTAAGGCATAACGACTGATATAGGCATGATCTCGGTTCTTTAAAACTTGAGCAAATTTAGCATCTGTGGGCAAATAATCCATGCGAACACTAATAACATTAAGTGTACCTTCGACTAACTCTTTCGCTCGTGCTCGCATTAAACCATGGCGCGCCATATAATCCATATTGCCGTGATAATTATTTTCTAACCAGCGAGTTAAAGCGGCCTCATGCTCCGAAAGGTCGACATCGCTGATACCCACTTGAGAAAAGCCAAGTTCTTGACCCCAAAGCTTGATTTTTTCTGTTAGATTTTGATAATTAATAGCAAGTGTAGTCATAGCAGCCGAATGTTCAAACGATAAAGGTGGTATTGCAAGTGTCGACAAGTTTAACACATCACGCTTATAAGGTTAATCAACTCCAATGCTTTGAGGCAGATGCAGCGCAAGCGATTGGTATAAGCCTTTTGGCATTAATGCAACGAGCCGGTGCCGCAGTTTTATGTCAAATACACCAGCATTATCCAAACGCTGTTAAGCTACTTATTGTTTGTGGCAAAGGTAACAATGGCGGTGATGGTTACGTAGTGGCAAGATTAGCCTATCAAGCCGGCATGAAAGTGTCGGTTATCGTCAATGGCGCGCAAGATGACATTGCTGGCGATGCAAAACAAGCACTTATTTTACTTGAAGCACTGCCGATAAACATAGAGTTTTGCCAACAAAGTGAGGCAATGTCGCGTCAAGTACAAGCGTTTAAAGGTGATTTAATCGTCGACTGCTTATTTGGTATTGGCTTTAACGGTTACTTGCCATCGCCACTGATATCATTAATTACCCAAATAAATAACCAGTCATGCTTGCGGGTATCTGTTGATGTACCGTCAGGACTCAATGCTGATTTAGGTACGGTATCCTCTGTTGCGGTAAAGGCAGATTTAACTGTAACCTTAATCGCTTATAAGCAAGGTTTATTGACAGCACAAGCGCCAGATTATGTTGGCAACTTGCAGCTTGAAACTTTAGGCGTTAATCATGCGCTAGCGCGGTTAACTTCTGCTAGTTGTTTACGTCAAAGTGAGAAAAATTTACCGGCAGTTTTACCGCGCAGACCTTGCAGTCATAAAGGTGATATTGGCATGTTATTGGCTGTCGGAGGCTCGCAAAACTTTACGGGTGCTATTTGTTTAGCTGCTGAGTCTGCTTTGCGTTCAGGGGCTGCATTAGTCAGCGTTTGTTGTCATGAAAATTCTAGAACCACCGTACTGGTTCGACAAGCAGAGTTGATGGTGGTGGCAAACTCTGCGCAAACATTAAACAGTTCGCCAATCATTGAGAAATCAAAAGCAATCATTATTGGACCTGGTTTAGGGCAAGATAATTGGTCTGCTGAATTATTTGACCTTGTGTTGAAATTTACTCAGCCGAAAGTCGTTGATGCTGATGCTTTAAGGTTACTTGCGGCAAAACCAATAAAAAAACAGCAATGGATATTAACACCACATCCGGGTGAAGCAGCGGCACTACTATCTTGTCGCGTTGAGGATGTCGAGGCAGATCGATTTAGTGCGGTTAAAAACATTGCTCAACAATATGGTGGCATCTGCGTGTTAAAAGGTGCGGGTACATTAGTCTCTGATGGCAAAGTTATTTGGGTTAATAGCACAGGTAATCCAGGTATGGCAAGTGGTGGTATGGGCGATGTGCTCAGTGGTATTATTGGCGCATTAATTTTACAAACAGGCGATTTATTTATCGCTGCACGTTTAGCTGTCTATATTCATGGTCGCGCAGCGGATATTATGGCGAAAAAAAGTGGTCAAATTGGACTGCTGGCGAGTGATTTGTACCCAGAAATTCAGCGGTTAATTAATGCTCAAAGCTATTAATTTCGCTGTAGATGCGATACTTTAGAAGTAACAAGGATACGATGAATAATATAGTGACAAAACATAGCTTCATATTAGCGGATGAATTGGCAACAATCGCCATGGGAAAAAAATTAGCTAATATTGTAAAAACAGAACTGAAACAAGGGATTATTGTTTTTTTAAACGGTGATCTTGGCGCAGGAAAAACCACCTTAACACGAGGTTTTGTGCAAGGCATGGGACATATAGGTCATGTGAAAAGCCCAACCTACACCTTAGTTGAACCTTATGACTTACCTGACTGGCAAGTATACCATTTTGATTTGTACCGTTTAGCGGACCCTGAAGAATTAGAGTATATGGGCATTCGTGACTACTTTAATCACAACAGTTGTAGCTTTATTGAGTGGCCTGAAAAAGGTCAGGGTATGCTACCAGGCCCAGATATGATTATAGATTTAGCTTATCATGACGAGCAGCGCCAAATTTCGCTGCGGGCTATAAGTACTTTAGGTGAGCGCTTAATGTCAATTTTGGCAACATAGTTAGCCTTTGAGTTATCGATTGTTCGAGCATAGCGTTAAAAAATAATAAGAAAAATAACCAGCAAGCAGAGTTATTTCAAATAGTGTTATTGGTAGAGGTAATAGATTTAATGCGTGTAGCAATTTTTGCAAAAAATTTCACGGCAGTACTGATGCTCTGGTTTACCTTAGCAACGGCTGTCAACGCGAGCAATCGTATTGAAAGTGTGCGGATATGGCCTGCGCCTGAAAATACCCGTATTGTTTTCGATCTCAGTGAGAAACCTGATTTTAAATACTTTTCTTTACAATCACCTCAACGCTTAGTTATTGATTTCAAAAATAGTAAAAATAATGCTGCGTTAATGTCGGTGATAAAAGCCGATCGTCGGGTGAAAAAGATTCGCACCAGTACCCCACAACAGCAAGGCGCTACTCGCTTAGTATTAGAGTTAGCTGAGGACTATCGAGTTTCGGTATTTCCACTGGCACCTGCCGGACAATATAGTGATCGGCTAGTTATTGACCTTTATGACAAAAAAAGCCAGCCAATAGAAAAACACGACAATAACCAAGGTAAGCGCGATATTGTTATTGCTATTGTGGCAGGCCATGGTGGTGAAGATCCAGGTTCAATTGGTGCCGCAGGTACTTATGAAAAACGTGTTACTTTAAAAATAGCCCAAAAACTTGCCAATTTAATCAATCAAAAGCAAGGTTTAAAAGCGGTGATGATCCGCAGTGGTGATTACTATGTCGATCATAACCGTAAAACCGAGTTGGCTAGAAAGTCTAAGGCCGACCTACTCATTTCTATTCATGCCGATGCCTTCACCTCATCAAAACCTAGTGGTGCATCAGTATTAGTGCAAGCAACGCGTCGCGCCGACTCAGAATTTACTCGCTGGATACAAAATAGAGAAAAAAATTCAGAATTGTTAGGCGGAGCAGGAGAAACTATTCGCAAAACGAAGGATAATAACTTAGCGATTGCGCTTGGTGATATGAAAAAAGAATACACCATGGCCAGTAGTTATGACTTTGCTGAACATGTGGTTAGACAGCTGAAAAAAGTAACGAAATTACATAAAAAGAGGCCTGAACGCTTAAGTTTAGCGGTATTAAAGTCTTCAGATATTCCGTCAGTACTCATTGAAACCGGCTTTATTTCTAATCCACAAGAAGAAAGACGCTTAAATAATGCTAAGCATCAATACAAGTTAGCGAAAGCGATATACATCGCGGTTGATGACTACTTTTCTCATAATCCTCCCGATGGCACATTAATCGCGTCGACACGAGTGCGTGAGCATAGAATTAGTCAGGGTGAATCACTTTCTGTGGTGGCACAGCGTTATAAAGTTTCCATTCGACAACTAAAGGCAGTTAATAACCTAAAATCAAATGTTGTTAGAATTGGCCAAACCCTAAAAATTCCACAGGCAGATTAATTTCGGATGACCATTGCAATATTACCCGCTCGCCTTGCTAACCAAATTGCTGCAGGTGAAGTGGTTGAACGTCCAGCCTCGGTTGTTAAAGAGCTAGTCGAGAATAGTATCGATGCTGGCGCTACAACAATAAAAATTGATATTGAGAAAGGCGGCGCCAAGCGCATTCGTATTATCGATAATGGTCAAGGCATTGCAAAAGATGAATTGGCCTTAGCGCTAAGTCGACATGCCACTAGTAAAATTAAAGATCTTGATGATCTTGAGGCCATTAGTAGTTTGGGCTTTCGTGGTGAGGCATTAGCCAGTATTAGTTCTGTTGCTCGTTTAACCTTAACGTCTAAGCCTGAAGCGCAAGAGTCGGCATGGCAAGCGAATGCTGAAGGCCGTGATATGGCGGTCTCGGTTAAACCTGCTGCTCATCCCAACGGCACGACAATTGATGTTAGTGACTTATTTTTTAATACTCCAGCT